>Ga0137410_10000086_pt1 | contig 62286 bp, 61 predicted proteins | sample CZODoug1_16funga_FD_108878 | JGI IMG/M metagenome (GOLD analysis project Ga0137410, IMG submission 108878) | Vadose zone soil fungal communities from Angelo Coast Range Reserve, California, USA - CZODoug1_16fungal (Illumina Assembly) | ecosystem: Environmental > Terrestrial > Soil > Vadose zone... | reverse complement strand
CGACCGTCGCTCAAGATGGCCCCGCCGCGTTCCCTATCGGGCAATCGAGCATTGCAACTCGCTCACCGCGCAGTGTGGGCAGGACCAACTCGTCTCCGTTGACAAAGAAAGCCATATCAACGTCCACGGTGAGGGGCGCGCGCCGCTCTTGCGCGCGTCCCTCTCGACCGTGCGGTTAGATGGCTACTGCTCGCCCGATCGCGCGGTCGCACAAGACGAAGGTTCTCGGGCTCTACCCACACGAAATGCATCTTGTCTTTGGAATCGAAGAACTCGAGCTCCGCATGGCCAACGACGTTGAAACCCACTACGCGGTACACGCTACCGACTGCGCCTAGGATCGCGCGTTGATCGGACCTCGGCAAACCACGCAGCAATGCGGCAGAGGCCTTAAGAAAGCGAACGCGAGCCCAGCGCCGTATCAAGTGCCCATTGGAGTCGCGCGCAGACGGTCGCTTTGATGTAGCCATCTAACGTTCGCGGCCACCGGGCCGACGGGATGAAGGATGCCACAAGGCGCGCCGCTTCAGAGGCTCCGGGTGGGCCGCGGGGTTAGACGGCATTTAGCTCAGCCATTTTTTATACAAAACCTTTGCAACATCTCCAAGGCCCGAAAATATTCCACTCGTTGCCATTGGCAGATGACCCGTGATTCCAGCAAATGCAACCAATGCAAGTACGAGGTCTACGAGTTCAACTCCGGCTTCGCACGGACCACCAGTGCAGCGGAGGATCTTGAATAGGATGACCCAAAGGGCCAACCAACCGAGCAACGACCAAGGAAGTTAAACCAGAAGAGGTAAAAGCGTTGACTCGCTTTCTTTGGTTCTGGGACAGAAAATATTTCACAGGCCTTCCATCCGAAGAATAAGCTGAAGAGGAATGCGACGATTCCGAGGCCTGCGGTTATCCAGACGAGCATTCTTCCTCCTGCCGTCTAACGTTCGCGGCCACCGGGCCGACGAGATGAAGGATCCCACAAGGCGCGCTGCTTCAGAGGCTCCGGGTGGGCCGCGCTGTTAGGTGGCAACACGGGCCTACGAGCCCTTGACCCATGCGGCCACGGCGCCCGCGACCACCACAACAAGAAGAACAATGTCCCAAGGAAACGCTGCCAACCACAGCCAACCTTCACCCTTTCGGGAAGGAAGGGGGTCAGCCGCAGACACACGCCGCTCTAGCTCTCCACCGCAAAGTCGACACTTCACGTCAGAATCGCCGGCTACGTCACCGCCTAGTGCCGTTGCCGGATAGATCGTTCCGCACTTCTGGCAGAGAAACGGCGCGTTCATTGTTGCCACCTAACGTTCGCGGCCACCGGACCGACGAAATGACAGACGCGACGACGCGCGATGCTTCAGAGGCTCCGAGTGGGCCGCGCTGTTAGGGTGCGCGCTACACGAAGGGCTCACGACACTACTTGCGCTTGAAGCGAACGAACCCATTGGAACGTCCTTGGTTTACGGTGTCGACAAGAAACCCGGCGCTCAACCAAGCATGAGCCTGCGGTCGAGACTTGGAGTTCCTTTGATTCCCCCACCACGGACGGTGCGTGAGTGCTGACGCCGGGAGTGGAGCGCCGAGAATGCGCTCCAATGTCGTGAAAGCAATTTCAACTTCTCGCGTGGTTGAAGGAATGGCACGGAGGTGAAGCTCGAGCGGTTCGTATTTCACTGGTATGGTAGGGTCGTTTTCGCGCACTCTAACGTCAGCGGTTACCGGCGCGCGCGGCCTTTGCGCGCGTCCGTGTAGACCGCTTTGTTAGACCGCGCCGCGTCCCTTCCGCACGCATGAGCGCACGAAGAGCTTTGTTCACCGCGCTTGAATTCCTGAACCGTCTGTGGACATCCGGTTCGAGGACAACGACGTTGCTACTTTCCGTGTAGCGTTGGTAGTACTTTCCGCGTACACCGCCAGAGAAGTCGTACTCTGGGCGCATATCTGGTTCCTTGGCCTTAAGTTTCATAGTCTTTTCGTTCATGAGATGTGGCTCTACGAGCCGAAATAATGCGAATGGTATCCCCTTGCTCGGTATGGCACACGACCAGAAGAGTTCCCGAGGTGGAGTGCCCAATGGTGACAAACCGCTCCTGGCCAACTGAGTGATCGGGGTCGGACACCGTGACGGCCAGCGAGTCTCCAAATACAGTGGTGGCCTCTTGGAACGCAATTGCGTGGTCCCGCTTGTTGCGGCGTTCCTTGTTCGGGTCCCAAGTGAAACGCATCTATGTCTGGGTGATGAGCCTAGCGCGGTCTAACGTTAATTATACGGACCGTGTAAGGTACACCTCAAACCTTGCAAGGTTACCCCCATGCCATACCGCCACCGAGATTCAATGAGCCGCAAGCTGCGTGCGGCGCGTGCTGCCCGCGAGCGCAAGCGGCTCAAGGGCGCCGAGCCGGCTTATCCGCGCCAGTTGCCGGCGCTGCGTCGGACGCTGGTCATTATCGACTACGATTTCGGCAGGGTCGAGCATCGCATCGATCTTTACCGAACGGCGCGCATCGATTGTTATCGGGCGGTTGCCGACGGCGTGGAATGGAAGCGCAGGGTCGGCTGGTCGAAGGTTCTTGCCGGTCTGCGGCTGAAGTTTCCCCGGGTTCGGGCGCCCTGATTACCGGTTTTGCGCCGCCTCGGTTCCAGCTCTGTTGTGCTTTTGCGCAGGCACCCGCTTTTCCCTTGCCATCCCCCTCTAACCTCGCGTAAAATCACGCACTTTTCGACTGGCGGACTTCCCGACATGGTGGTGATTCGACTGGCGCGCGGCGGGGCCAAGAAGCGGCCGTTTTTCAATGTGGTGGTTGCCGATTCGCACAAGGCCGCGAACAAGCGCTTTATCGAGCGCGTCGGCTTTTACGACCCGAAGGCTCCCGAGGGCCGCGAGTCGCTGCGCTTCGCAACCGACCGTCTCGCCTTCTGGCGCGGCAAGGGCGCGAAGCTCTCCCCGACGGTGGCGCGGCTGTTCAAAGGCTACAAGGCGCCGGCCGAGCCTGCAGCGAAGTAGCGGCGGGCTGGTTGGCTGAGCCAACCAAACTGGTGGTGATGGGGCGGGTGCTCGGGCCCTGGGGCGTGAAGGGCGCGGTCAAGATCGAGCCCTTCGGCCGCAACCTCTGGAAGTTCTCGGCGTGGTGGGTCGGCAAGCCGGGGCAGCACAAGAAGACCGCGGTGGCGGAGTGCCGCGAGCACAGCGGTTACCTGGTCGCGCGCTTCGAGGGTTGCGGAAGCCCGGAGGCGGCGAAGGAGTACAACGGCGCAGAGGTGGCTCTCGAGCGCAACGAGCTGCCGGAGACGGCGGAGCACGAGTTCTACCAGGCCGACGTGATCGGCTTCGAGGTGGTCAACGGGCAGGGCGAGGTTCTGGGCCGGGTTAAGGAATTCTTCAGTGCCGGCGCGCACGATGTGATGCGCGTCGAGCACCAGGGCGGCGAGCGGCTCCTGCCGGTGGCGGGAGACGTGATCCGCAAGATCGATTTGAGGGCCGGCAGGGTCGAGGTGGAGTGGGGAGCGGACTGGTGATCCGCTTCGATTGCGTGACGCTCTTCCCGGAGGCGTTCTCCGCGGTCGCAGATTTCGGCATCACGCGGCGGGCGAGGGAAGACGGGTTGTGGAGCCTGGCGCTGTGGAACCCGCGCGACTTCACGACCGACAACTACCGCACGGTCGACGACCGGCCGTACGGGGGCGGTCCCGGCATGGTGATGCTGGCCGAGCCGCTCGCAAAGGCGATCGCCGCGGCGAAAGCGGCGGCGGAAGGAGCAGCAAAGGTGATCCATCTCTCGCCGCAAGGCGCGGTGGTGGACCACGGCAAGGTGATGGAGCTGTCCGCGGAGAAGCGCCTGGTGCTGCTGTGCGGACGCTACGAGGGCGTCGACGAGCGCCTGATCGAAGGCGCGGTCGACGAGGATCTGTCGATCGGCGACTACGTGCTCTCGGGCGGCGAGCTCGCCGCGATGGTGCTGATCGACGCGGTGGTGCGGCAGTTGCCGGGCGCGCTCGGCGACGAAGGCTCGGCGGAGCAGGAGTCGTTCGTCGACGGCCTGCTCGAAGCGCCGCAGTACACGCGGCCCGAGGCGTACCAGGGCAAGACGGTGCCCCCCGTGCTGATGTCGGGGCACCACGCGCAGATCGAGCGCTGGCGGCTGATGCAGTCGCTGGGGCGCACCTGGCGCAGGAGGCCCGAGCTGCTGGAGCGGCGTGGGATGAGCGAGACCGAGCGGAAGCTGCTCGAGGAATTCAAGCAGGAAACGAAGACGAAGGCCTAGTTGACGAGGAACATGCGATGAACGTTATCCAGCAGATCGAAGCCGAAGAAATCAAGCGCATGGGGAAGAAGCTCCCCGAGTTCGCCCCGGGCGACACCGTGATCGTCAACGTGAGCGTCGTCGAGGGCGAGCGCAAGCGCGTCCAGGCCTACGAGGGCGTGGTCATCGCCAAGCGCAACCGCGGCATCAACTCGTCGTTCACCGTGCGCAAGGTGTCCTCGGGCGAGGGCGTCGAGCGCACCTTCCAGACGCACTCGCCGTCGATCGCCTCGGTCGAGCTCAAGCGCAAGGGCGACGTGCGCCGCGCGAAGCTGTACTACATGCGCAAGCTCTCGGGCAAGGGCGCGCGCATCCGCGAGAAGATCGAGACCGAGGAAGGCGGCCGCGAGGAATAGGTTCTCTCGGGCACGCAGCCTCCCCGGGCGCGGCCCGGCGCCGATAGGCGTAAAATTCCCGCCCTTCAACCGGGCGAATCCATGAGCCTCAATTCGATCCAGGAAATCATCGCCGACCTGAAGGTGGGCGGCATGGCCGTGCTCGTCGACGACGAGAACCGCGAGAACGAGGGCGACCTGATCTACGCCGCCGAGTTCGTCACCGCCGAGAAGATCAACTTCATGGCGAAGTTCGGCCGCGGCCTGATCTGCATGCCGATCACCGAGGCGCACGCCGAGCGGCTCAACCTGCTGCCGATGGTGGCGCGCAACCGCTCGGTGCACGGGACCAACTTCACCGTGTCGATCGAGGGCGCGTCCGGCGTGACCACCGGGATCTCAGCGGCGGACCGCGCACACACCATCAAGGTCGCGGCCTCGCCCAAGGCGACGCCGCGCGACATCGTCCAGCCCGGCCACGTGTTCCCGCTGATCGCGCAGAACGGCGGCGTGCTGGTGCGCGCCGGGCACACCGAAGCCTGCTGCGACCTCGCGCAGCTCGCGGGATTGCAGCCCGCGGCGGTGCTGTGCGAGATCATGAACGACGACGGCAGCATGGCGCGGCTGCCCGATCTGGTGGAATTCTCGAAACAGCACGGCCTCAAGATCGGATCGATCGCCGACCTCATCCGCTACCGCAGCCAGAACGAGTCGATCATCAGGCGCGTCACCGAGCGCAGCGTGCAGACGCGCTTCGGCCCGTTCCGCCTGGTCGCGTACCTCGAGAAGCTCACCGGCGAGACCCAGCTCGCGTTCGTGCGCGGCGAGATCTCGCCCGAGCGCGAGACGCTAGTGCGCGTTCACGCTCCGCTGTCGCTTCTCGACCTGCTCGAGGCGGGCCCGGGGACGCACTCCTGGTCGGTCGATGATGCGCTCGAGCGCATCGCCGCCGAGGGACGCGGCGTGATGGTCCTGCTCAACTGCGCGGAAGGCGCCGCGCAGCTGATCGAGCGCGTCGCCTCGGCCGAGCGGCCGGAGTCGCCTTCCAGGATGGACTTCCTCACCTACGGCATCGGCGCGCAGATCCTGCGCGACCTCAGGGTCGGCAAGATGCGCCTCATGGCCTCGCCCCGCAAGATGCCCAGCATGGCCGGGTGGGACCTCGAAGTCACGGGCTACGTCGAGAAGACCGCCAGAACCCGGGACGGCTGATGACGGAGATCAAGCCCGACTTGAGCGGAGCTGGCTTGCGGGTCGGGATCGTGCGTTCCCGCTTCAACGAGGAGATCGGCGCCAAGGCGCTGGAAGCCTGCAGGAAGCGCCTCGCCGAGCTCAAGGTCGCCACCATCACCGTGGTCAGCGTGCCCGGATCGCTCGAGGCGCCGCTCGCGCTGCAGAAGCTCGCCAACATGGAGAAGTATGACGCCCTGATCGCGCTCGGCGCGGTGATCCGCGGCGAGACCTACCATTTCGAAGTCGTCGCCAGCGAATCGGCCTCGGGGCTGATGCAGGTGCAGCTCGACAGCGGCATCCCGGTCGCGAACGGCATCCTCACCGTCGACACCGAGGAGCAGGCGGCCAAGCGCGCCGCGCAAAAGGGGCGCGACTGCGCCGACGCGGCGGTCGAGATGGCGAACCTCGCCAGGAACGTCGCGAAGAGCCACCGATGAAATCCGCGCGGCGCCGCTCGCGCGAGCTCGCGCTTCAGGGCCTCTACGCCTGGCAGCTGTCGGGCGAGGGTGCGTCCGGGCTCCAGACTCAGCTCTCCCAGTCGAAGGATTTCGCCAAGGCCGACTCCGCGTACCTGACGCGTCTCCTCGAGGGAACTATCGGGGACGCCGGGGTCCTCGAGGGCCTGATCGCTCCGGCGCTCGACCGCAAGCTCAAGGAGCTGTCGCCGGTCGAGCGCGGCATCCTGCTCCTCGCGGCGTACGAGCTCAAGAACGCCCCCGACATCCCCTTCAGGGTGGTGATCAACGAGGCGGTCGAGCTCGCCAAGGAATACGGCGGCACCGACGGCTACAAGTACGTGAACGGCGTGCTCGACAAGCTCGTCGCCGAGCTGCGCCCCGAGGAGCGGTCCCGCACAAGATCCAGCAACTGAGGCCCGGTGACCGAGTTCGAGATCATCCGCAGGCATTTCTCCCGGCCCGCGCGCACTGCAGTGCTGGGCGTTGGCGACGACGCGGCGCTGCTCCGCGCCCGCGCCGGGACGACGCTCGCGGTGTCCACCGACATGCTGATCGTGGGACGCCATTTCCTTCGCGACGCCGACCCGCAATCGCTCTGCCACAAGGCGCTCGCGGTCAATCTGTCCGACCTCGCGGCGATGGGCGCAGATCCGCGCTGGGCGGTGCTCGCCATCGCGCTGCCGGATGCGAGAGAAAAATGGATCGCGGCGTTCGCCAGGGGCTTCTTCAGGCTCGCGCGCAGGTTCGGCACCGAGCTGGTCGGCGGTGACACCACGCGCGGGCCGCTCGCGATCTCGATTACCGTCATCGGCGAGCTGCCGCAAGGGCTCGCGCTGCGGCGCGACGCGGCGCGCGCGGGCGACGACGTGTGGCTCTCGGGCGCCACCGGCGAGGCGGCCCTCGCGCTCGCGCACTTGAAGGGGCGCGTGAAGCTCGCGGGCAGGGCGCGTGCGCAGTGCCTTCGCCGCCTGCACGCGCCCGAGCCGCGCGTGAAGCTGGGACGAGCGCTACGCGGTCTGGCGCGGAGCGCGATCGACGTTTCCGACGGACTGCTCGCCGACCTCGGCCACATCGCGCACGCCTCGGGCGTCGCCGCCGAGCTGCGCTGGGAAGACATTCCGCGCGCCCGCGCGATTCGCGAATGCCGGAACGCGGCCCTCGCGAAGGAGTGCCTGCTCGCGGGCGGCGACGACTACGAGCTGGTGTTCACCGCGCCGCGCTCGAAGCGCGCGCGCATCGCGGCGCTGGGCGTCTCGCGGATCGGCGCGATCGTCGCGGGCAGGCCCGGCGTGCGCGTGCGCGACGCCGGCGGGCGTGCCGTGCCGGTTTCCCGCACGGGCTTCGACCACTTCGCATGACTGCGCCGCCGTCCGCCAGGTTCGCGTTCGGGCACCCTGCGCACTTCATCGCGCTGGGCTTCGGCACGGGCCTCGCTCCCCTGGGGCCCGGCACCGCGGGCGCCATGCTCGCGTTCCCGATCTACATGCTGCTCGACCGCTGGCTCGACCCGCTCGAGATCTTCCTCGTGATCGCGGCGCTGTTCGCGGTCGGCGTCTGGGCCTGCGGGCGCACCGGGCGCGACCTCGGCGCTCCCGACCACCGCGCGATGAACTGGGACGAGGTGGTGGCGATGATGCTGATTCTGCTCGTCGTCCCGGACGAGCTGGAGTGGTGGCTGTTCTCCTTCGGCGCTTTCCGCTTCTTCGACGTGGCGAAGCCCCCGCCGATCCGCTACATCGACCAGACGATGAAGAGCGGAGTGGGCGTGATGTTCGACGACATCGTCGCGGCGTTCTACACGCTCCTGCTCATGGCGATCGTGAAGCGGGTGTTCTTCTGATGCCCTCGCTCGCGGTGCTGGCGCGGCGGGCCGGATCGCGCCTCAAGGAGCGCGGGCTCAAGCTCGCCACCGCCGAGTCCTGCACCGGCGGCTGGATCGCGCAGGCGGTGACCTCCGTCGCGGGGAGCTCAGAGTGGTTCGAGCGCGGCTTCGTGACCTATTCGAACGACGCGAAGCGCGAAATGCTCGGCGTGCGCGCCGCGACGCTCGCGCGCCACGGCGCGGTCAGCGAGGAGACGGCGCGCGAGATGGCGTCGGGGGCCTTGAAGCGCAGCCGGGCGCAGGTCGCGGTCGCCGTCACCGGCGTCGCCGGGCCGGGGGGCGGAACGCGCAAGAAACCCGTGGGAATGGTGTGCTTCGCCTGGTCGCTCGCGCGCCGCTCGCCCGAGAGCATCGTGCGCCGCTTCCGCGGCGGCCGCGAAAGCGTACGCAGGCAGTCCGTGGCCGTGGCGCTGCGGGGCGTGCTGGACCGGCTGCGCTAGTCGACGTCTCCGGGCCCGGGCGCCGGCTTGCGTCCGGTGAGCATGGCGCGCACCAGGTTCTCGCGGTGGCACAGGCTGGTGAACACGACCCCTGCGACGTGCAGCCCGACGAGCAGGTAGAGCGTGTTGGCCAGCGCCTCGTGCAGCTCCTGCACCCACTCCACGCCCCAGAAGCGGTCGGTGACGGAAAGCCAGCCGCTCAAGCCCGCGGCCGCCGCTGAGGCGAGCAGCGCCACGACCATCCACCCGCCGAGCGGGTTGTGGCCGATGTAGCGCGGTTCGGCGGATGCGATCACGGCGCGTGCGTACGCGAGCGTCCGGGCCGGAGATCGCACGAACTGGCTGAAGCGGGCATAGCGCGGTCCGATCCAGCCCCAGGCGAGGCGCAGCGTGACCACGGCGAGCGCGGCGTAGCCGACCCATTCGTGCGCGCGCTTCGCCGCGTCGAGCTTCAGCTCGGCGGTGATCCAGGTCGCGAGGATGCTCGCGACCAGCGTCCAGTGCGCAATGCGCAGCAGCGGATCCCAGACGCGGACTTCGGCGCTCAACCCTTGTGGTCCTTGGCGCCGGTCGGGACGGGGGCCAGCGTGCGCGGGTGGAAATACGCCTCGACCCGCTCGCCCTTCTCATTCAGCCCGTAGACTTCGTAGCAGCCGCCGTCTTCCTTGATCCGTCTCACCTGCCAGCCTTTTTCCTTCAGCATCGCGGTGAGCTTCTCCTGCGTCTGCCAGCCATCGCGGCTGCCGGAGTCGCAGGTGGCGAGCCCGGTCGCGTGCGCGGCCGGCAGCAGAAGCAGGGCGGCGGACAAGGCCAGCGCGACGGAGAAAGCGCGACGTTTCATGTGTAGACTCCCTGTTCGGAAAACGCACGGCATGTTAGTCGCAGCCGTGCGGCGCCCGCAAGCGGATTTACCTCTTGATACAAAAGGAGACGGGATGAGCTTCGTTCGCACCATCGCCCTTGCCTTCGCGCTCTGCTCCGCGATTCCGGCCGCGGCGCAGGACGCGGAGAAGAAGGACAACATCGCCGGCCCCTACGTGCCGACGCCGTGGGTGATCGTCGACCGCATGCTTGGGCTCGCCGACATCCGCGCGGACGATGTGGTGTACGACCTGGGCTCGGGCGACGGACGGCTGGTCATCACCGCCGCGAAGCGCTTCGGCGCACGCGGCGTCGGCGTCGAGCTGCAGCCGGAGCTGGTCGCGCTGGCCAACGAGGGAGCGAAGAAGGAGGGCGTCGCCGACCGCGTGAAATTCATCCAGGGTGACCTGTTCGAGACCGATATCCGCGAGGCGACCGTGGTGACGCTGTATCTGCTGCCGCGCTTCGTCACCCGTCTCGTGCCGCGCTTTCTCTCCGAGCTGCGCCCCGGCACGCGCATCGTGTCGCACGACTATCCGCTCTCGCCGTGGAAGCCGGACAAGGACGTGTCGATGGACGTGCCGGAGAAGGAGTTCATCAGCGGCACCAGCTGGACGCGGCTCTATTACTACGTGGTGCCCGCGCGCATCCGCGGCGAGTGGCAGCTGACCCTGCCGAAGCAGCTCGCGCGTGCCCCGCTCTCCCTCGAGGTGAACCAGGAGCCGCACACGGTCGGCGGCCTGGTGAGCGACGGCAAATCCGAGGACTACCTGAGGGACGTGCAGGTCGTGGGCGAGAAAGTCAGCTTCGGGCTGCTCTACAACGGCACGATGATGACCTTCGAAGGCAAGGCCTCCGGTGACGTCATGTCGGGGGAGGTGAGCGCCAAGGGCGCACGCGGAGCGTGGAGCGCGAAACGCCGCTAGGGGCAGTCAGCGTTGGTCGCGCCCGGCGTTCCCTTTCCTCCGGCGCCGTAGGTCGTGGCGGAATTGCACCAGTTGGTGAGTGAGTCGTTGGCCATTGCATCCAGCATGGATTGCTTGAGTGCAAGGGACACCCTGGATGTACTGTAGGAAGCACTTTTCTGGGTGTCTATCGCACGCGCTCTGTAACGTAAACAGCTAGTCTTGGGTCGGGCTTCCATTTGGCCTATATTTCAGCATGGACCTGTTTGGGAACTCCGAGGTGCGCCCCGCCGCGGTGGCCGGGATGTTCTATCCCGACGACCCGCGCGAGCTGGCCGACGAAGTCGCCGCTCATCTCGACCGCACGGGCGAGGAGCCCCAGGCGCCCGGGTTCCCCAAGGCGCTTATCGTCCCCCATGCCGGCTATATCTATTCCGGGGCGGTCGCCGCGAGCGCGTACGATCTGCTGCGCCCCGCGCGCGGCGTGGTGAAGAGGGTCGTCGTGCTCGGTCCCTGCCATCGCGTGCCGGTGCGCGGGCTCGCGCTGCCGCGGGCCACCGCTTTCGCGACGCCGCTCGGCCGCATCCCGCTCGACGCGGAGGGCGTGCGCGCGATCCGCGAGCTGCCACAGGTCGTCGAGTCGGCGGCGACGCACGGCGAGGAGCACGCGCTCGAGGTACAGCTGCCCTTCCTGCAGAAGGTGCTCGGGGAGTTCTCTCTGGTGCCGCTAGTCGTCGGCGACGCCGACCCCGCCAAGGTCGCCGAGGTCCTGGAGCGCCTGTGGGGCGGTCCGGAAACGCTCGTCGTCATCAGCTCGGATCTGTCGCATTACCACTCCTACGAGAGCGCGCGCGAGATCGACGGCACGACCGTGCGCGCGATCCTCGATTTCGATCCCGGGATTTCGCACGAGCAGGCCTGCGGCGCGACGCCCATCTCGGGGCTGCTGCTCGCCGCGAAACGCAAGGGGCTCGCGCCGCGCCTCCTCGATTGCCGCAACTCCGGCGACACCGCCGGCGACAAGAGCCGCGTCGTGGGCTACGCCTCTTTCGCGCTCGGCGGAGAAGGCGGGAGCTACGGAGCGGAGCACGGCAAGCGCTTGCTCGCCATCGCGCGCGCTTCGATCGCCGACGCCCTGGGCGCGGGTCCCGCGGAGCCGCAGGCGGGCGAGCCTTGGCTGCGCGAGTCGCGCGCGACCTTCGTCACCCTGATGCAGGGCGAGGAGCTGCGCGGCTGCGTGGGGGCGCTCGAGGCGCAGCGGCCGCTCGCCGAGGACGTCGCCGCCAACGCGCGCGCAGCGGCCTTCGAAGACAGCCGCTTCAAGCCGCTCACCCTCGACGAGCTCGCTCGCACCGAGCTCGAGGTGTCGCTGCTGTCGACGCCCAAGACGCTCGTGTTCGACGACCACGCCGATCTCTTGCGAAAGCTTCGCCCGGGCGTGGACGGGGTGATCCTCGAGCAGCCCGCGGAAGGCCTGCGCGGCACTTTTCTCCCTCAGGTCTGGGAAGATCTCTCCGATCCGGATCTGTTCATCGCCCGGCTGAAGCACAAAGCCGGCATCGCGCAGGGCACCGACACGCGGCGCTGCCGCGTGAAGCGCTACCGCGTGCTCAAGTGGCGCGAAGCGGAGCTGCGGCCGTGAGCGCCGTTCCCGGCCAACCCTACGTCGGCCGCTGGTGGCACCTGCTGGAGGACGGCAGGATGCAATGCGACCTGTGCCCGCGCGACTGCCGACTCCACGAGGGGCAGCGCGGCGCCTGCTTCGTGCGCATGCGCGAAGCCGATCGCATGGTGCTCACCACCTACGGCCGCTCCTCGGGATTCTGCATCGACCCGGTCGAGAAGAAGCCGCTCAACCATTTCTACCCCGGCTCGAGCATCCTGTCGTTCGGCACAGCCGGGTGCAACCTCGCGTGCAAGTTCTGCCAGAACTGGGATATCTCCAAGTCGCGCGACATCGACACGCTCGCCGACTCGGCGAGCCCCGAGCAGCTCGCCAGGGCCGCGCTGGCGCACGGCTGCAAGAGCGTCGCGTTCACCTACAACGACCCGGTGATCTTCGCCGAGTACGCCATGGACGTGGCCGACTGCTGCCGAGAACTCGGTGTGAAATCGGTCGCGGTGACCGCGGGCTACATGCACGACGCGCCGCGGCGCGAGTTCTACGCCAAGATGGACGCGGCCAATGTCGACCTGAAGGCGTTCACCGAGGAGTTCTACTTCAAGACGTGCAGCGCGCACCTCAAGGACGTCCTCGAGACGCTCGCCTACCTCAAGCACGAGACCTCCGTGTGGTTCGAGATCACCACACTGCTCATCCCCGGCAGAAACGACTCAGACGGAGAGATCGACGCCGAATGCCGCTGGATCGCGAAAGAGCTCGGCCCCGATGTGCCGCTGCACTTCACCGCCTTTCACCCCGACTACAAGATGACCGACGTGCCGCCGACGCCGGCGGCGACGCTGACGCGGGCGCGGAACATCGCCCTGGGGCACGGGCTGCGCTATGTGTATACAGGCAACGTGCACGACGCCGAGGGCGGCAGCACCTTCTGCCCCGGTTGCGGAAGCACGCTCGTCGGCCGCGACTGGTACCGGATACTCGAGTACGGCATGACCGCCGAGGGCAGGTGCCGGCAGTGCGGCGCCGCGATTCCCGGGTGTTTCGAGGAGTTCAGGAAGCCCTTCGGGCCGCGGCGGATACCGGTGAGACTGGGACTGGCTTGAGCGCGGGCCCCGTGAGGCGCAGCAGCTCGCCGAAGACGCGGTCCGGCCCGATCTCCTCCAGGCAGGGGTTGTCCCCCGAGCTGTAGCGGCAGGTCTTCGACTGGCAGGGCGAGCAGAAGCGCTCGGACTTGATATGCACCTGCGACGCGCCCGAGGCGCCGATCAGCCCCGAGTCGGTCGAGCCGTAGAGCGTGATCGCCGGAACGTCGAGCGCAGCCGCGAGGTGGGCTAGGCCGGTGTCCATGCACACGCAGGCTTTCGCGCCCGCCAGCACGTAGCCGATCTCCGACAGGTTGAGGCGAGGCAGCACCTGGACCTCCGGCGTGGCGGCGAGGCGCTTCGCCCGCGCTTCCTCCTGGCTGTTTCCCCAGGGCAGCAGGATCCGGAACCCGGAGCGGATGCACCTCGCGATGAGATCGGCCCAATGCCGCTCGGGCCACAGCTTGGTCTTCCAGCTCGCGTTGTGGATGAACACCAGGTAGTCGTCCGGAAGCTCGACCTCGGGCCTGGCGAAGCGCTCTCTCTGGATGCGGAAGTCGGGGGCGGATTCGGGCAGCGGATAGCCGAGCGCCGCGGAAAACAGGCGGCGCAGGCGCTCGATGGCGTGCGCATTCCTGGACGCGGCGTAGCGCCGCTGGTAGGCGAGGTGGGCGACCCACTCGCGCACCGACGCGGCGTCGAATCCCGCTCGCGGGCCCTTCGAGAAGAGCGAGAGCAGCGCGGTCTTGAAGTTGCCCTGCCCGTCGATGACGAGGTCGTACTGCCGCGCTCTGATCTGCTCGATGGTCTTGGAGATCGAGCCGTGCGTCTCGGCGCTGGTCACTGCGCCGCGCCACTCCCGGTGGTTGGTGGTGATGACCCCCTTCACCGCCGGGTGCCAGTGCGCGATCTCCTGGAAATTCTCGTCGATGACCCATTCGAACTCGATCCCGGGCCTTGCGTTCTGGGCGTCGCTCAGAGCGGGCAGCGCGTGGATCAGGTCGCCCAGCGATGTCAGCTTAATGAGCAGGACTCTTTGCATCTGCCGTCGAGAACAGGCCTTTCAGGAATGCGCTGAAGCGGTGGCGCCGCAGGTCGTGGTCGCGCGCCTCCTCCGAGGTCACGTAGTTCAGCTGGATGGTGCGCCGCTCGCCGTCGAAGGGCTCGTGGCCGTGCCAGCAGTTCGGCGTCACCTTGAATATCAGGCAGCGCCCGGCGTCGGGCGCGATCTCGGCCGCGTAGCGCGTCAGGTCGTGGTCGTTGTAGAGCAGGCGCAGCCGGCCCTGCGGGGCGCTCCAGCCGCGGTTGAGGTAGAGGAGCACGGTGACCAGCTTGGACTTCGAGTCGGTGTGGATGCGCCCGTCCTTCGGCCCGGTGCGGCCACGGATCGTGAGCATCGGCGGCCGGCCCTCGAGGTCCATGCCGAGGCGCTCGCCCACGAGCCCGCGCAGCTCGGCGCCGTGCATCTCGTCCATGAGCTTGGTGAACATCCCCGAGTAAGAGACCGCCTCCGGAGGAAAGCTGCCGCGCTTGGGCACGCGCGGGAAGCTTGCGACCACCTCCGGCAGGACCTCGGGCCGAATGAGGTTGTCGACGACCATGTAGGGGTAGGGCTCCTGGACCAGGGGAGCCTTGCGCAGCGCGTCGGGGTTCAGCACTTCCCAGGACATAGGGGCGATTCTATTCCCGTTCGGCGGCGCCGGGCTAAGTGCCTGATTTGGCGCGGGGGCTTGCATTTTCTCTCAACCTGTATAAAAATCCAGGTCAACCGGCTTCTCGCTTTGGGCGTTGGACGCCAAGAAAGGGTGGCGACGATGGGCGACGAGCACGGCGGCGGGCGCCCGCTTCAACGCACAAGATATAGGAGATAATCCAATGGTCAACGAAGGGAAAGTCATGGAAGAAGCCAAGGCCAAGGCGCTGCAGGCCGCTCTGGCTCAGATCGAAAAGCAGTTCGGCAAGGGCTCCATCATGAAGATGGACTCCCAGGCCCTGCAGGACATCCAGGTCGTTTCCACCGGTTCGCTCGGGCTCGACATCGCGCTCGGCGTGGGCGGACTGCCGCGGGGCCGCGTGGTGGAGATCTACGGGCCGGAGTCCTCGGGCAAGACGACCCTCACCCTGTCCGTGATCGCGCAGGTGCAGAAGCTGGGCGGTACCGCCGCCTTCATCGACGCGGAGAACGCGCTCGACCCGCAGTACGCGAAGAAGCTCGGCGTGAAGATCGATGAGCTGCTGATCTCCCAGCCCGACACCGGCGAGCAGGCGCTGGAGATCGCCGACATGCTGGTGCGCTCGGGGTCGGTCGACGTGATCGTGATCGACTCGGTCGCGGCGCTCACGCCCAAGGCCGAGATCGAGGGCGAGATGGGCGAGCCGCAGATGGGTCTGCAGGCGCGTCTCATGAGCCAGGCGCTGCGCAAGCTCACCGCCAACATCAAGCGCACCAACACCCTGGTGATCTTCATCAACCAGATCCGCATGAAGATCGGCGTGATGTTCGGCAACCCCGAGACCACCACTGGCGGCAACGCGCTCAAGTTCTACGCATCGTGCCGCCTGGACATCCGCCGCATCGGCTCGATCAAGAAGGGCGACGAGGTGATCGGGTCGGAGACCCGCGTCAAGGTCGTGAAGAACAAGGTCGCGCCGCCGTTCCGCGAGGCGCTGTTCGATATCCTCTATGGCGAGGGCGTGTCGCTCGAGGGCGAGATCCTCGAGCTCGGCGTCAACTGCGGCGTGGTCGACAAGTCCGGCGCCTGGTACCAGTACAAGAAGGACCGCATCGGCCAGGGCAAGGACAACGCGCGCGAGTTCCTCAAGGAAAACCCCGAGCTCGCCGCCGAGATCGAAGCGAAGATCCGCGAGAAGCTGGGCGTCAAGATCCCCGAGCCGCTGGTCACCGTTACCGCGGAAGTCTAAAACCTGATGCGGCGCGAGCCGACGCTGCGCGAGCGGGCCCTGCGGCTCCTCGCGCGGCGCGAGCACAGCCGCAGCGAGCTCGCAAGAAAGCTGAAGGCGCACGAGCCCCCGGAAGGCGAGCTCGACGCGCTGCTCGAGGAACTGTCCAAGCGCAAGCTGCTGTCCGACGAACGCTATGCCGAATCGCGCGCGCACGTGCTGTCGCGCAAGTTCGGCGCGGCGCGCATCGCGCAGGAGCTGCGCGCGAAGGGCGTCGACAAGAGCCTTGCGGAAGACGCCTCGGCGGCCGCCCGGTCGACCGAAGTCGAGCGCGCGCGCGCAGTCTGGCTCAGAAAGTTCCGGACCCCGCCCGAAAACCGCGAAGAGCGCGCCAGGCAGATGCGCTTCCTCCAGTCGCGGGGTTTTTCCTTCGACGCAATCCGCGCGGTGATCCGGGGCGCCGACGAGGACTGAATTCGCCTAGAATTCCGGCGACGGGAGGGAGATGGACGCCGGACTGATCGCTCGCAGCTTTCTCGGGTTCCTGCTCCTTCACGCGATAGCCTGGGGGCTGAGCGAGGACCGGCGCACCGTCGCGTGGCGTCCGGTCGTGGCGGGAATGGCTTTGACCCTCGGACTCGGCGCCGCCCTGCTCAAGGCGCCGTACGTCAAGGGGGTCTTTCTTGCACTGAACGACATTCTCGGCGCGCTGGAGCAGGCCACCCGCGACGGCACCTCCTTCGTGTTCGGTTTCCTGGGCGGCGGCCCGCTCCCTTACCCCGAGTCCTATCCCGGCGCGACCTTCGTGCTCGCGTTCCGAGCCCTGCCGCTGGTCGTGGTGGTGAGCGCCCTGTCGGCGCTGCTGTTCTACTGGCGCGTGCTGCCCTGGATCGTGAGGGGATTTTCCCTGGTGCTGGAGAAGACCCTTGGCGTGGGCGGGGCGATCGGGCTGTCGTCGGCAGCCAACGTGTTCGTCGGCATGGTCGAGGCGCCGCTCGTGGTGAAGCCCTACATCAAGGAAATGAGCCGCAGCGAGCTCTTCATCCTCATGAGCTGCGGCATGGCCACCGTCGCCGGCACGGTGATGGCGCTGTACGCGAGCATCCTCTCCAAGGTTGTCCCGGACGCGCTGGGCCACATCCTCGCCGCCTCCATCGTCAGCACGCCGGCGGCGATCGCTATCTCCGTGCTCATGGTTCCCGGAAAGGCGTCCGCCACCGAGGGCAAGCTCGTGCCGCAGACCGCGACCTCGAGCATGGACGCGCTCACCCGCGGCACGGTCGACGGCGTGCAGCTCCTCATCAACATCGTGGCGATGCTCCTGGTGCTCGTCGCGTTGGTAAGCCTCGCAAACCAGGCGCTCGCGCTGCTGCCGCAGGTCGCGGGCGCGCCGATCACGCTGCAGCGCGTGCTCGGCGTCGTCATGGCGCCGCTCGTCTGGATCATGGGCATTCCCTGGTCCGAAGCGACCGCCGCCGGCGCGCTGATGGGGACGAAGACCGTGCTGAACGAGCTGCTCGCCTACATCGACCTCGCCGCGCTTCCCGCCGGCACCCTGAGCCCGCGCTCGAGTCTCATGATGACTTACGCGCTGTGCGGCTTCGCGAACTTCGGCAGCCTGGGCATCATGATTGGCGGCCTCGCCACCATGGCGCCGGAGCGGCGCGGCGAGATCGTTTCGCTGGGAGGCAAGACCATCGTTTCGGGGACCCTCGCCACCTGCGTCGCGGGCTCGGTGGTGGGCATGCTCTATTGAGCGTCAGGCGAGCAAGGTCCTGATCTTCGTCCAGTCGTTGGGGAAGAGGCCGAGCATTCCCGCCTTGTCGGCGTCGAGCGCCGAGTAGTCGAGGGCCAGGTACTCGCGCACGATGTCGTCGTATCGCTCCGCAAGCACCTTCGATCCCGGGTCGAGACGGCGCACAACCGCGAGGCCCGTCGGAGCCGTTGCGATCACGTTCACGCTCAGGTCGGGGCGATGCTTCCTCAGGATGAGGATGAGCCGCCAGATGTCCCCGCTCCAAAATCCCGTCTGCCTCTCCCGCTCGGCACTCATGCGGGTGACCGGGTAGACGTCGTGGATCAGGATCGTGGAATCCGGCGAGCAGAGCTTCTCGACGTTCATGAAGTCCCGCAGCGCGAACTCGAACTGGTGCATGCCGTCGATGAAGGCGAGGTCGAGGGCCAATCCGCCGAGGTCGCCGGCGACGTCGTGGGCCGCGAAGTAGTCGTCGCTTGTGGTCGCGCGGATCGAGGTGCGCGAACCCAGAGGCCTCGCGACCTCCGGCGCCGGATCAATGCCGATCGCGCGCGTTTCCGGCAAGGCCAGCGCTATCGACTTTCCGTCCGCAACGCCGATCTCCACGTAGGTATGCGGCCGCAGGTGAGCGTGGATCGCCGCGAGCAACTCGAGATACTGCGGCCCCGGAAAGGTGAGCATCGAGAGGAAATCGATCGCTGCGTCAAGCCGCGGGTCGAGCGACACGGCGGTCTCGGCGCATCGGCGGGCCGCGATGTTGTCGCCGAGCTTCCAGTGCGTGACGGCCGTGTCGAAATGGTACTGCGCGCGCTCTGGGGCGAGCCGGCGCGCGGCTTCGAACTCGCGCAGCGCCTTGTGGAATCGGCCGGCGCGAAAGGCGATCCCCCCGACGTATTGATGCGCCTCGGCGTTGGCCGGGTCGGCGAGCAACACGTACAGGAAATGACCTGCGGCCGTGGCGTGGTCGCCGCGTTCGAACGCGGCGACGCCCGCGGCGAAAGCGGACTGGGCGGCTTGCGGGTCCGGGTCCATGAGCCTGCGAAGCTTAGCTCACCGTCGCTCAAGCCGTATCCGCCGCGGTTGCCCGTCGTTGCGCGAACCGGGGAATCGGGCGAAAATCGACCGGTCCGAGGAGTTGTCGCATTCTCATGAAATCCAACGAGATCCGCTCGAAGTTCCTGAAGTTCTTCCAGGAGCGCGGCCACACGGTCGTCCCCTCGAGCTCGCTCGTCCCGGCGAACGACCCGACGCTGCTGTTCACCAACTCGGGGATGGTGCAGTTCAAGGACGTCTTCCTCGGCAGGGAGACGCGGTCCTACAAGCGCGCCACGAGCTCGCAGCGCAGCCTGCGCGCGGGCGGCAAGCACAACGATCTGGAGAACGTCGGCTACACCGCGCGGCACCACACCTTCTTCGAGATGCTCGGCAACTTCTCGTTCGGCGACTACTTCAAGCGCGACGCGATCCGCTTCGCCTGGGAGCTACTGACCAAGACTTACAGGCTCCCTCCGGAAAAATTGTGGACCACGGTCTACCACGAGGACAACGAGGCCTACGAATTCTGGACGAAGGATATCGGGGTGCCGAAGGAGCGCTGCGTGCGCATCGGCGACAAGCCCGGCGGCCCGAAGTATCAGAGCGACAACTTCTGGCAGATGGCCGATACCGGACCCTGCGGCCCGTGCAGCGAGATCTTCTACGACCACGGGCCCGGGATCATGGGCAGCCCCCCGGGGTCGAGCGAGGCCGACGGCGACCGCTACATCGAGATCTGGAACCTGGTGTTCATGCAGTTCAACCGCGACGAGAAAGGCGTGATGGCGCCGCTGCCCAAGCCGTGCGTGGACACGGGCATGGGGCTGGAGCGCATTGCGGCGGTGCTGCAGGGCGTGCACTCGAACTACGAGATCGACCTGTTCCGCGACCTCATCCGCGCCGCCGCGCGCGAGACCGGCACGAAGGACCTCGCGGACAATTCGCTGAAAGTCGTCGCCGATCACATCCGCGCCTGCGCGTTCCTGGTGGTCGACGGCGTCATTCCCGGAAACGAGGGCCGGGGCTACGTGCTCCGCCGCATCATCCGGCGGGCGATCCGCCACGGCTACAAGCTGGGTCGCAGCGAGCCGTTCTTCCATCGCTTGGTCCCGGACCTGGCGGCCGAGATGGGCGACGCCTACCCCGAGCTGGTGAAGGCGAAGGAACGCGTGATGCAGGTTCTCAAGGCCGAGGAAGAGCGCTTCGCCGAGACGCTGGAGAACGGGATGAAGGTGCTCGAAGCCGCCCTGCACCGCGAGGACCGCATGCTCGACGGCGAGACCGTGTTCCAGCTCTACGACACCTTCGGATTCCCCGTCGACCTCACCGCCGACATGGCGCGCGAGCGCGGGATCATGATCGACCACGCCGGGTTCGAGGCCGCGATGGGGCGCCAGCGCGAGCGCGCCCGCGCAGCGGGCAAGTTCAAGATGGAGGCGGGCGTCGAGTACTCGGGCGGCGCGACCCAGTTCAAGGGTTACGAGACGCTCGACCTCGGCGACGCGAAGATCGCCGCGATCTACAAGGAGGGCACCTCGGTGCCGGGCATCGCCGCGGGCGACACGGCCATCGTCGTGCTCGACAAGACGCCTTTCTACGCGGAGTCGGGAGGGCAGGTGGGCGATTCGGGCGAGCTGGTCGCGCCCGGGGGCACGTTCGACGTCTCCGACACCCAGAAGATCCAGTCCGACGTGTTCAGCCACCACGGCGTGCTCGCGACTGGGCGCCTCACCGTGGGAGACAAGGTCGCGGCGCACGTGAACGTGGCGCGGCGCGAGCGCACCATGCGCAACCACTCCGCCACGCACCTGATGCACAAGGCGCTGCGCGAGGTGCTGGGGCCGCACGTCCAGCAGAAGGGCTCGCTCGTCGATCCCGACAAGACGCGCTTCGATTTCTCGCACGACGCCCCGATGACCGAGGCGCAGACCCGCGCGGTCGAGGCGAAGGTGAACGCCGAAATCCTCAGGAACGAGGCGACCACCGCGCGCATCATGAAGTACGACGACGCGGTGAAGGGTGGCGCGATGGCGCTGTTCGGCGAGAAATACGACGACGAGGTGCGGGTGCTCGACATCGGCTCATCGCGCGAACTGTGCGGCGGCACCCATGTCGCGCGCACCGGCGACATCGGTTTCTTCAAGATCACCTCCCAGAGCGGCGTGGCGGCGGGCGTGCGCCGCGTCGAAGCGACCACGGGCCAGGGCGCGCTCGCCTTCGTCCAGGCCATGGAGGACGAGCGGCGGTTCGTCGAGGGCTTCTTCCAGGCGAGCGGCGAGACCCTGAGGGAAAAGGTCAAGGCCGAGCGCGAGGAGAGGAAAGCCCTCGAGAAGGAGCTCGCTCGGCTCAAGTCGAGGGTGGCCGCGGCCCAGGGCGAGGACCTGTCGGCGCAGGCGGTGGACGTGAAGGGCGTGAAGGTCCTCGCCGCGGCGCTCGACGGCGCCGACGCGAAGACGCTGCGCGAGACCCTCGATCAGCTCAAGAGCAAGCTCAAGTCGGCGGCGATCGTGCTCGGGTCGAGCGAAGGCGGCAGGGTGAACCTGATCGCCGGAGTGACCGCCGACCTGACCGCGAAGCTCAAGGCCGGCGAGCTGGTCAACTACGTCGCGCAGCAGGTCGGCGGCAAGGGCGGCGGCCGGCCCGACATGGCGCAGGCCGGCGGCACCGAGCCCGCGAAAGTGCCTGCGGCCCTCGGCTCGGTGCGCCAGTGGGTGGAGCAGCGGCTCTAGAGCGGGGCGCGCTCCTCAGTCCTTGAGGCAGGAGCTCATGAAGGTCTTGCGCTCCTCGCCCTTCATGTTCCTGAGGTTCGCCTGCTTGTTGCAGGCTCCCATCTTGTCCTGCTGAGCCTTCTGCTTGGGGCTGGGCGCCCCACCCGCCGTGGACTCCTTGCCCTTGAGGCAGGTGCTCATGTACTTCTTGCGGTCCTCACCCTTCAGCTTCTTGCCGTCGGCCTGCTTGTTGCAGGCCCCCATGCGCTCCTGCTGCTTTTTCTGCGCTTCCGAGGGCGCTTTCTTGTCCTGTGCCAGGGCGGCTGGCGCGGCGATCACGAGCAAGCACGTCAGTACCGAGAGGAGTCTCTTCATGTGCCCTTCTCCGTGAGTGGTTGAGAGGTGGTGCGACCGCTACGCTACCACTTTCCCGACGGCGCTTCGGTTCTCCCGCGTTTCTTCGGGTAAAATTCTTTTCTTTCATATTCTTAGCGGCGCCTCCGGAAACGGCGCGGAACCATGCATTTCAAAGTCGACGACGTCAGAATCCGCGAGATCAAGGAGGTCGCGGCGCCCGCGCACCTGATGCGCGAATTTCCCTGCTCGGAGAAAACCGAGGAGCTCACCTACAACACCCGCCAGGCGATCCACCGCATCCTGCACGGCTCCGACGACCGGATGCTGGTCGTCATCGGGCCGTGCTCCATCCACGATCCCAAGGCGGGCCTCGACTACGCGCGGCGCCTCCTCGAGATGAAGCAAGAGCTCGCGCGCGACCTGGTCGTCGTGATGCGCGTCTATTTCGAGAAGCCGCGCACCACCGTCGGCTGGAAGGGGCTGGTGAACGACCCCGAGCTCGACGGCAGCTACCAGATCACCAAGGGCCTGCGGGTCGCGCGCGAGTTGCTCCTGGGGATCAACGAGCTGGGACTGCCTGCGGGCAACGAGTTCCTCGACATGATCTCGCCGCAGTACTTCGCCGACCTCGTGAGCTGGGGCGCGATCGGCGCGCGCACCACCGAGTCGCAGGTGCACCGCGAGCTCGCCTCCGGGCTGTCGTGCCCGGTCGGCTTCAAGAACGGCACCGACGGCAACGTGCGCATCGCCGTCGACGCGCTCAAGGCCGCGCGCGTGCCGCACCATTTCCTCTCGGTCACGAAAGACGGGCAGTCGGCCATCGTTTCCACCAACGGCAACGAGGACTGCCACATCGTGCTGCGCGGCGGCAAGCACCCGAACTACGATGCCGGCAGCGTCGAGGCCGCGGCCAGGGAGCTCGCCGGCGCGGGTCTGGAGCAGCGCCTGATGATCGACTGCAGCCATTCGAACAGCCAGAAGATGTACCAGCGGCAGGTCGACGTGGCGCGCGAGGTCGCGCGGCAGGTGGCCGTCGGCGACGAGCGCATCTTCGGCGTGATGGTCGAGTCGAACCTCAAGGCCGGACGCCAGGATCTCGTCCCCGGGAAGCCGCTCGTATACGGCCAGAGCATCACCGACGCCTGCATCGGCTGGGAGGACAGCGTTCCCGTCCTGCGCAACCTCGCCGACGCGGTGCGCAAGCGCCGGTTGGTGAAGTCGGGCGAGTCCTAGGAGCGCCACGCTGCTGATCGAGAACCCGCGCAAGGCGCTCCTCGTCGCCGGGGCGCTGATCCTCGCGTTCAGGCTGTGGTTGTCGGCCGCTGTCCCCTTCACCGGCGACGAAGCCTATTTCACCTATTGGGGCGTCTACGCGGATCTCGGCTACTACGATCATCCGCCGATGATCGGCTGGCTGCTGTACCTGCTGCTGAAGGTGTCGGGCGCGCCCTGGGTGCTGCGCCTTCCGGTGACCCTGCTGCCCTTCGCGCTCGCCGCGGGCGTGTACCTCGTGTTGCGGCGCGCCGACGAGACGAAGGCCGCGCTCGCGGCGCTCGCCTTCATGCTGCTCCCGGCGAACGTCTGGGCGGTCCTCATCACCACCGACACGCCCCTCATCCTGTTCTCGTTCGCGTCGGTGCTCGCGTTCTGGACGGGGCTGGAACGAAGGGCGCCCGGGTGGCAGGCGCTCGCGGGAGCGTTCCTGGGCCTCGCCTTTCTCTCGAAGTACTTCGCGGTCCTCCTCGGGCTCGCCTACGTCGTTCACACTGTGTGGTCTCCCCGCGGGCAGCGCGACTGGCGGGGCCTCGCGCTCGTCGTCGCCTGCTCGCTGCCGTTTGCGGCGCTCAACCTGTGGTGGAACTACGAGCACTGCTGGGCCAACCTGATGTTCAACGTCTACAACCGCCACGAGGGCGCGGGTTGGTCGTGGAAGACGCCGCTGCTCTACGTCGTGTCGGTGCTCTATCTCCTGTCGCCGGTGGCGCTGTGGCAGCTCGCGCGGGATCGCGGCTCGGTGCGCGCCGCGCTCGGCGATCCCGCGAAGCGGTTCTTCGCGCTCATGTTCGCGTTTCCCTTCGGGTTCTTCGCGGCGATCTCGCTGGTGAAGCAGATCGGCCTTCACTGGATGCTCGGCTTCGTGCCCTTCTTCTTCGTCCTCGCAGGCTGGCTGCTGTCGCGCGAGCAGCTGCGCCTGTCGGTCGTCTACCTCGGCGCGTTCAGCATCCTCCACGTCGTGGCGATCGCCGCGGCGGCGACGCTGCCGCTTGAGACCTGGAAGTGGAGTCGCGCCTACGACGGAATCGTCTACCACGTACGCATCAACGACATCCTCAAGGAGATCAGGCCCTACGAGGGCGATTTCGCGCTCGCCGCCGACGGCTATACGCCGGCGATCACTGCGTCCTTCTATTCCGGCAAGTACTTCTTCGTATTCGGGCGCGGGTCGTCTTACGCGAGGCAGGACGATATCGAGACCGACTTCAGGACGCTCGACGGCAGGAACATTCTCGTGCTGCGCAAGAACCAGCCCGAGGACTCCGAGTACCGTCCCTATTTCAGCACGGTCGAGTACCGGCAGTTCACGCTCTCCGGCGCGACCTTCCATCTGGTTCTCGGCCGCGGGTTCGATTTCGCTGCGTATCGCGCGGGCGTCCTGGAGCCGGTGCGGCAGCGCTTCTACGCGATTCCGCGCTACCTTCCCCAGGGGCGCTGCTACTTCTGCGAGCGCTATCTCGGCGACAAGACCTGTCCGGGGTGAAGCGAATAGCGGGGCCTGCGGAACGAAGTCCCGCTTCAGCATTGTGATCGGCACAGCCTTTGGGCATAATCTCGGCCGTCACCGGCGCGCGGGAGGCGGGACGGCGGTCCGCTCGCGTGGCGGCTCACCGAGGCGAGCTCTGGAATGGCGGAAACGGGGGGAAGGGCCCGGCTGGGACAGCTGGAGTCGCTCGGCGGCGCCGAGCCGTTCGCCGGGCAGATTCACGGCCTGATCACGTTTTCGCCGCTGTTCGAGAACTTCAGCCTCGGGGAAGTGAGCCTGCTCAGCCAGTTCATGCAGGTCTACCGCTCGGAGCCGGGGATCGAGATCATCCGCGAAGCTGAGACCGGCGATTTCATGGTGTTCCTCATCGAGGGCAGGATCGAGGTGTTCAAGCAGGACAGGTGGAACGCCCCGCGACTCATCGCGCTGATCGGGCCGGGCCAGTCCTTCGGGGAGATGTCGATGATCGACGGCGAGCCGCGCTTCGCCAGTTGCGTCGCCGCCGAGAGCTGCACAATGGCGGTTCTTTCCCGCGACAGCCTCGCGCGCATCATATTGGAGCAGCCGACGCTCGGGGCGAAGATACTCATGGAGTTGGTGCTGATGCTGTCGCAGCGGCTGCGCCAGACCAGCTCCAGGCTGATCGGCTATATGGATCGGGAATAGGTTTAAGGGGCATTGCCGGCCTCACAAGCTGTGGCACAATAGCCGGCCGGAGAGGGTGGAGGGTGTCGATGAAAGTAACGAACGGCAAGGATTTCTGGGCCGGGCTGATGTTTATCGCGTTCGGGGTGGCGTTCATGTACGTCTCCCAGAACTACGCGATGGGGACGTCGGTGCGCATGGGACCGGCGTACTTTCCAACGGTGCTCGGGGGGCTGCTCGCCGTGCTCGGCGCGGTCGTGCTGTTCCGCGCATTCGTCAGTAAGGTCGAAAATCCGCTACGGGTGTTTCCGTTCACGCTCTGGCGCCTGCTCGCCGGGCTGGCGCTGGGGGCGGTGGCGTATTACACGCTGCCCGGCCGCGACGCGAACATGGCCTTGGAATTCGGCCACGCGATCCTCGCGGGGCTCTCCGTCGGCCTGATCTTCGCGGCATTCGGCGAACGATCCCTGTGGATCGTGCTCTTTTCCGTGGTCCTGTTCGGCTATCTGCTGAAGCCGCTCGGGCTGGTACTGGCGGTCTTCATCATGACGATGGTTTCGGCCCTGCCAGGGTTCGCGTGGACACGGAAGGATTTCCAGATGCTGCCGGTCTACGCCGTGGCGGGAGTAGTCCTCACCTTCCTGGTGCTGCTAGTGTCACCCGGTATACAGCGTGTCTTGCTCGCGGTGCTTGGCGCGGTGGGTGTGCATTTGCCCCCCGTGCTGGCGCTCTTATTCGTGGAGATCGCCCTCGGCGGAGTGCTCGCATTCTTCGCGGGCCGGCACAAGTGGCCGCAAATTACCGCGGGGCACGTCACAGTGCTCAGCTCTATTCTTGCAGTATTCTCGGTGGCATCGTTCGTCCATGGCCTGGGACTGCCGATGAATGTCTGGCCGAGCCTCTGGGAGTAGCGACATGGAATCACTCATCGCAAATCTCAGCCTGGGTTTCGGCGTCGCCCTTTCCGTCCAGAACCTGTTCTACTGCCTGATGGGGGTGTTGCTGGGCACGCTCATCGGGGTGCTGCCCGGCATCGGTCCCGTCGCGACGATCGCGATGCTGCTGCCGGTCACCTTTACGCTCAATCCGACCTCCGCGCTGATCATGCTGGCGGGCATCTACTACGGCGCGCAGTACGGCGGGTCGACGACGGCGATTCTCGTGAATATTCCGGGTGAGTCCTCGTCCGTGGTGACCTGCCTCGACGGCTATCAGATGGCGCGGCAGGGCCGGGCAGGCCCGGCGCTGGGCATTGCGGCGATCGGCTCCTTTTTCGCCGGGTGCGTCGCGACGGTCATCATCGCGCTGCTCGCGCCGCCGCTCGCCGAGGTGGCGCTCAAGTTCGGTCCTGCGGAATACTTCTCGCTGATGGTGCTCGGCCTGATCGCGGCGACGGTGCTCGCGCACGGCTCGCTGATCAAGGCGATCGCGATGGTGATTCTGGGGCTGCTCCTCGGCTTGGTCGGCACCGACGTGAACTCGGGTGTCGCGCGCTTCAGCTTCGGCGTGTCGGAGCTCTCGGACGGCATCGGCTTCGTTTCGGTGGCGATGGGCGTGTTCGGCTTCGCCGAGATCATCGCCAACCTCGAGCAGAAGGAAAAGCGCGAGATCTTCACCAAGAAGGTGAGCAATCTGCTGCCGAGCGTGCAGGACTTCAAAGATTCCTGGGCGTCGATTCTGCGCGGCACTGCGCTCGGCTCGTTCCTGGGCATCCTGCCTGGCGGAGGCGCGCTGCTCGCCTCCTTCGCGGCCTACACCCTGGAGAAGAAAGTCTCCAAGAACTCCGCGAACTTCGGCAAGGGCGCGATTCAGGGGGTGGCTGCGCCCGAGTCGGCGAACAACGCCGGCGCGCAGACGTCCTTCATCCCGCTGCTCACGCTTGGCATTCCCTCGAACCCCGTCATGGCGCTCATGATCGGCGCAATGATGATCCAGGGCATCGCCCCGGGACCGCAGGTGATGACCGAGAGGCCCCAGCTCTTCTGGGGCATGATCGCCTCGATGTGGGTCGGCAACCTGATGCTGGTGGTCCTCAATCTGCCGATGATCGGCATGTGGATCAAGCTGCTGATGGTCCCGTACCGGCTCCTCTACCCGTCGATACTGGTGTTCTGCTGCATCGGCGTCTACAGTATCTCCAACAGCCCGTTCGACGTCATGCAGACGGCGGCGTTCGGCGTGGTCGGTTACATCTTCGTGAAGCTCGAGTGCGAGCCCGCGCCGCTGATCCTCGGCTTCATTCTCGGGCCGCTCATGGAAGAAAATCTGCGTCGCGCGATGCTGCTCTCGCGGGGCGATGCGCTGGTCTTCTTCCAGCGGCCGATCAGCCTCACCATGCTGCTCATCGCGGGCTTGCTGCTCGCGGTCGTGGTGGCGCCGGTGGTCCGCAAGAAGCGCGAAGAGGCCTTCGTCGAGGCCTGAGCACGCGAAGAGCAAGCAAGAGAGGCCCGCTTCCGCGGGCCTTTTGTTTTCTACCGGTTGCGGCCCTGCTGCCACAGCACGTCGCCGCGGCTGCCTTCGCGGTTGAGGACCCGGCCCAGCACGAAGAGGAAATCCGAAAGCCGGTTCAGGTAGATCCTTCCCTCGTCGGCAACCTTCTCCAAGGACGACAGGGCGACGAGCGAGCGCTCGGCTCGCCGGCACACCGCGCGCGCGAGGTGCGCAAGGGCCGCGGCGCGTGTCCCGCCGGGAAGGATGAATTCCTTGAGCCGCGGCAGCGCGGCGTTCATTCCTTCGACGAGGGACTCGAGGCGATCGACCTGGCCCTGGGTCATGGTCGCGCGGCCCGGGATCGACACGTCGCCCCCCAGATCGAACAAATCGTGCTGGATGCTCTCGAGGTTCGCGCGGATCCCCTCCGGGACGGGCTCGGCGAGCAGCAGGCCGATCGCCGAATTCAGCTCGTCGATCTCGCCGAGGGCGGCGACGCGCGAGCTGTCCTTGCGCACCCGCGAGCCGTCGCCCAGCCCGGTTTCCCCGCCGTCGCCGGTGCGCGTGATGATCTTGGAGAGGCGGTGGCCCATGGGCGTATCATGGCTCAAGACCACCACGTGCGCAAAAGGAGGACCCATGATCCGCAAAGTCGTCTACTTCTCGATGCAGGTGCCCCACCGCCCGGGCGTGGGCGTGGAGATGCTGAGGGCGATCGCGGAAGGCAGGCAGAAGCTGCTCGCCTTCACCGGCTTTCCCAACGGCTCCAAGGCGCAAGTCGATTTCGTGCCCGCGAGGCCGGCCGAGTTCGCCCGCGGAGCGAAGAAGGCCGGCGTGAAGCTCGGCAAGAGGAAGACCGCGTTTCTGATTCAGGGCGAAGATCGCGTCGGTGCGCTGGTGCGCGTCCTCGAGAAGCTCGCCGAGGCGAGGATCAACATGGTCGCGATGGACGCGGTGACCGCCGGCAGCGGCCGCTTCGGCGCGATCTTCTGGGTCAGGCCGAAGGACATCGGACGCGCGTCGCGGCTGCTCGGCGCGAGGTGATGAAGGAAAAGCTCAGCGCAGGCGGATGCTGGTCAGCCCGCCCCACAGGGGCGAGCCGATGACGTCCACGATGAGCCAGACCAGGGCGATGGCGCCGACCACCGCGAGGATGTACTCGGCGACCTCGATCCAGATATGACGGTCAAAAACGGGCTGGTCCACGGGATTCACCACTGACTATGCTCCCAGCATAGTACGCCGCCGGCGTGAACGAAAGATGAAAGAGTGCCATCGCGATAGCGAATGTGGCGTCCGTGTAAGGCAAACCCTTACAAGACGGCCAAGATCACGCTACAGAACGATCGGGGTAAACCTCACACCGCGCCCGATTTCTTCAGCAGCGTTGCGATCGCTTCGGCGAGCCTGGCGTAGCCCGCCGCGTTAGGATGCACGGCGTCGGATTTCAGCTCGTTGTTGGTCAGGATTTTCCTGAGCGTAGCTTCCTCGTGCGGCACGCCGAACTCCTTCGCCACGGCGGCATAGAAGTCGGCTGGCGATGGCAGCAGGCTGGGCTTGGGAACGGCGACGATCACGACTTGCGCGCCCTGGGCCCGCGCGAGACGGACCATGGCGCGCAGATTGTTCGCCGCCTGCGCGTCGTCGAGCTTCTGCAGGAAGTCGTTGCCGCCTTCGCAGAGGATGACGAGTTGCGGCTTCGCTTCCTCGAGCGCGGCGGGCAGCCGCGCCAATCCGCCCGCGCTGGTCTCGCCCGGCACTCCGGAGGAAACGACCTTGCGCCCGATGAGCGCCTCGAGCCGCGCCGGGTAGCTTTCCGCGGGGTTCGCGCCGGTGCCGTAGGTCAGGCTGTCGCCGAAGGCGAGCACCACCGCGTCGGGCGCCAGCCGCGCGAGCTTGGGCTGCCCGCCGCTGCACGCCGCGAGCAGGACGATCAGAGCCAGCGCCGCGCGCATCAGGCGTCCTCGGGCTTGGGCACGCTCGCGCACTCCTCGAAGATGCGCGCACGGCAGCGCGCGCAGATCGAGCGGTCGAGGCGCGTGAACACGCCGCCGATCGCCTCGCGCTTGCCGCGGAAGACGTTCTCGCGGCCGATCTTCTCGATGTAGCCGCCGCGCTCGAGCAGCTCCTCGACCGGCTTCCTCAGGCTGTAGAAGTAGAGTTGCCCGCCGTCGGCGCGGCGGCGGCGCGCCTCCTCGACCAGCAGCTCCGCGCCCTGCATGTCAACGGTGTTGATGCTCTTCGACATGAGCAGGAGATGCCTCTGCCCGGGGCCGTGCTCGTACAGGGTGTCGAGGTAGCGCCGCACGTGCGCGACCGCGCCGAAGTAGATCGAGCCCTCGATGCGCAGGATCTTGAGCTGCGGGCACTCGACCAGACTGTCCTCGACCTCGGTCATCTTTCGGCCGGTGTGCCGCGGGTCGGGAACCAGGCTCCGCATCATGGGGTGCGAGGTGCGGTTGAGGTAGAGGATGAGCGAGAGCAGCATGCCGACGAGAATCGCGAACTCCAGGTCGAGCATCAGCGTCGCGAAGAACGTCACTGCGAGCACGGCTCCCTCGCCCCGGCTGGTGGCGAGGATCTTGCGGATGCGCGGTAGGTCGATGAGGCTCCAGGCGACGAGGAACAGCACCCCCGCAACGGCCGCGATGGGCAGGTAGGCGACCAGGGGCGCGACCGCGAGCAGCATCAGCACGAGGAGCAGCGCGGCGAACGCGGCCGACATAGGCGTCTTCGCTCCGGCCTCGTAGTTGATCCCGCAGCGGTTCGCGGACGCGCTGGTAGGAAATCCGGAGAAGAGCGCCGCGGCGACGTTGGCGAACCCCTGGGCGACGAACTCCTGGTTGTCGTCGAGGTGCTGGCCCGACTTGAGCGCGATCGCGTGCGCGATCGACAGCGCCTGCGTGAGCGAGACCAGCGCGACGGCGAGCGCACCCGGGGCCAGGCTCTGCAGCGTCGCAACGGAAACGTCGGGAAGCGAAAGCGGGGGGAGCGCGCCGGGCAGCGGCCCAAGCGTTCTCAGGCCGGTGCGCTCCGCGCCGAGCGCTTGGTTCAGGAAAAATGCGATGACGCTCCCGAGGACCATCGCGACGAGCATCGGCGGGAGCTTCGGCAGGATGCGGCGGGACAGGACGCCCGCCGCGACCGTCGCCACCGCCACCAGCACGACCCAGGGCCGGGTTTCGTCGATTCGCCTGAGCGTGCCGGCCACCATGTTGTGGAAGGTCGCGGGGGGCAAATCGATGCCGAGGAAGCTTCCGAGCTGGCTCAGGAAGATGAACACGCCGACCGCTGCGGTGAAGCCCACGATCACGGAGCTCGACACGAAATTCACCACCGCGCCGAAGCGCAGCAGTCCCAGGGCCAGCATGATGACGCCCGACATCAGCGCGAGCGTAAAGGCGAGCTGGATGTAGTGAGGCGTGAAGGGGGCCGCGAGCGGGCTCAGCACTGCGAGCACCATGAGCGAGACCGGGTTGGTCGGGCCGGCGACGGTGTGCAGGGAAGAGCTGAAGACCGCCGCCACGAGCGTCGGCACCATGGCGCAGTACAGGCCGTACTCGGGAGGCAACCCGGCGAGCGTGGCAAACGCCACGCCCTGCGGCAGCACCACGATCGCTCCGATCAGCCCGGCGAGCGCGTCGGCCTTGAGCGTTGCCGCGTTTACCCGCGGCCACCACTTCAGCAGAGGGAACAGCCGCTGCGCGAGCGGAACGTTAGGGGTGGAAGAGGACATCTCGGAGGTATCACCGAAACGATCATGTTATCAAACGTCCTCGCCGCCGCCCTCGCGTGGTATCCTGTCGCGCCTTCCCTCTAGAAAAATCGTGCACGAGCTCCGCAAGTCGGGTCCCACGCTGATGCTCGTCTGCGCGGGCCTGATCCTGACGCTCGCGCTCGGCATACGCCACAGCTTCGGGCTGTTCCTGCAGCCGATGAGCATGGACAACGGCTGGGGGCGCGAGGTGTTCGGCTTCGCCGTCGCCGCGCAGAACCTGCTGTGGGGGCTCACGCAGCCGCTCACGGGCATGCTCGCCGACCGCTTCGGCGCCGGGCGCGTGCTCTTCGCGGGCGGAATCCTTTACGCCATCGGGCTGGTGCTCATGGCGAACGCGACCACCGCGCTCGGCCTCACGCTCGCGATCGGCGTGTTCGTCGGCATCGGCATGAGCTGCACCACCTTCAACATCGTGTTCGGCGCAGTCGGCCGCGCGTACCCGCCCGAGAAGAGGAGCGTCGTGCTGGGCATCTGCAGCGCGGCCGGGTCGTTCGGCCAGTTCGTAATGCTGCCGCTCGCGCTGGTACTCATCACCGGGCTCGGCTGGTACGCGGCGCTCATCGGGCTGTCGCTCGCCGTGGCGCTGGTGATCCCCGCCTCCTTCGGCGTCCGCGACAAGGGCTACGCCGCCTTTCCGGGAGCGGGCGGCGTGAGCTTGGCGGAGGCGCTCGCCGAGGCCTTCCACCACAGGGGCTTCTGGCTGCTCGGTGCGGGCTACTTCGCCTGCGGCTTCCAGGTGGTGTTCATCGGTACGCACTTCCCCGCCTTCCTCGTCGACCAGGGGCTGACCGCGCGCGACGGCACGATCTCGCTCGCGCTTATCGGCCTGTTCAACATCTTCGGTTCGTATCTCGCGGGGCAGCTCGGCGCTCGGTTCTCCAAGACCTACCTGCTCTCGGGCGTCTACGCCATGCGTGGGGTGGCGATCGCGATGCTGATCTCGTTCCCGGTGACGCCGCTCGCCGCGTACCTTTTCGCCGCGACCATGGGATTCCTCTGGCTCGGCACCGTGCCGCTCACCAACGGCGTGGTCGCAGGGATCTTCGGCGTCAAGCACCTCGCGATGCTCTCCGGGTTCGTGTTCTTCTTCCATCAGCTCGGCAGCTTCTTCGGCGGCTGGTTCGGCGGCTACTTTTTCGATCACACCGGCTCTTACCAGATCGTGTGGCTGATCGCGATCGGCCTGTCGGTGATCTCGGTGTTCGTCAATCTGCCGATCGACGAGCGGCCGGTAGTCCGCAAGCCCGCGCCGGCCTGAGCTTCGCGCCGTGCCGAGGTTCAGCGCGAACCTCAGCATGCTGTTCGGAGAGGTGGATTTTCCCGAGCGCTTCCACGCCGCGGCGCGCGCGGGCTTCAAGGCGGTCGAGATTCAGTTTCCCTATGCCTGGGACAGGAAGCAGCTCGCGCGGACGGCGACGCGCGCCGCGGTCGAGGTCGTGCTCATCAACATCCCGGGCGGCGACCCGCACAAGGGCGAGCGCGGCATCGCCTGCCTGCCGGGGCGCGCGGCAGAATTCCGCGAGGGCGTCGCCAAGGCGCTCGAGTACGCCGGAGCGCTCGGCTGCAGGCAGATGAACTGCCTCGCCGGCGTCGCGCCGCGCGATGCCGACCCGTCGCAGCTGAGAGAGACGTACGTTTCCAACCTCCGCTACGCCGCGGGCGAGCTGGCGCGAGAGGGCATGACGCTCCTCGTCGAGCCGATCAGCACGCACGCGGTCCCGGGGTTTTTCCTCAACCGGTCGGCCGAGGCGTTCGCGCTCGCCGATGACGTCGGCGCGGTAAACCTGAAGGTCCAGTACGACCTCTATCACATGCACCTCATGGGCGACGACCTCGCCGCGACGATCGAGGCGAACCTCGCGCGCATCGGTCACATGCAGTTCGCCGACGCGCCCGGGCGGCACCAGCCCGGAACGGGCGCGATCGATTTTCCGGCCCTGTTTCGTCTCATCGACCGGCTCGGCTACCGCGGCTGGATCGGCGCCGAGTACACGCCGACGGGGAGTACCGAAGCGAGCTTGGCGTGGGCGAAGGATTACTTGTAAGCTGCATGCGATGAACGTCGCCGTCACCGGCATCAATTTCCTGCGTCAGGCGGAAGTTGCGGGACGCCTGAGGCAGTTGCTGCCGGCCGACGCCGTGCTGCAAGCCGAAGAAGACACGCGCGCCTACGAGTGCGACGGGCTGTCGGCGTACCGGCAGCTGCCGATGGTGGTCTCGCTTCCCTCGAACGAGGATCAGGTGCGCGAGGTGCTGCGCGCCTGCCACGAGCTGAAGGTTCCTGTGACAGCGCGGGGCGCGGGCACGGGACTCTCCGGCGGCGCGCTGCCGCGGGGCGACGGCGTGCTGCTGTCGCTCGCGCGAATGCGGCGCATCCTCGCGGTCGACCCGCTTGCGCGCACCGCGCGCGTCCAGCCGGGCGTCACCAACCTCGCGATCTCGGAGGCCGCGGCGCCGTACGGGCTGTTCTACGCGCCCGATCCTTCCTCTCAGATCGCCTGCACGATCGGCGGCAACGTCGCCGAGAACTCCGGGGGCGTGCACTGCGTGAAGTACGGCCTCACGGTCCACAACGTGCTGCGCGTGCGCGCCGTCACCATCGAAGGCGAGGTCGTCGAGTTCGGCAGCGAGGCGCTCGACTCGCCCGGGCTGGACACGCTCGCTATCCTGATCGGCTCGGAGGGCATGCTCGCCGTCGCTACCGAGATCACGGTGAAGCTGCTTCCGAAGCCCGAGACGGCGCGGGTGATCCTCGCTTCCTTCGACGACGTCGAGAAAGCCGGCAACGCCGTCGCCGACGTCATCGCGGCGGGCATCGTGCCTTCCGGCCTGGAGATGATGGACCGGCCGGCGGTGCGCGCAGTCGAGGAGTTCGTGCATGCGGGCTACGACCTCGAGGCCGCCGCGCTGCTGCTGTGCGAGGCCGACGGCACGCGCGAGGAAGTCGAGGAAGGCATCGCCGGCATGAGCGAGGTGCTGCGCCGCGCCGGCGCGACTGCCATCCGCGTCTCCGGGTCCGAGGCCGAGCGCCAGCGCTTCTGGGCGGGGCGCAAGGCCGCGTTCCCGGCGGTCGGCCGCATCTCGCCCGACTACTACTGCATGGACGGCACGATTCCGCGCAGGAAGCTGGGCGAGATCCTGAAGTTCATCGCGCAGATGGAGAGCAAGTACGGCCTGCGCTGCCCCAACGTGTTCCACGCGGGCGACGGCAACCTGCACCCGCTGATCCTCTTCGACGCCAACAACCCCGACGAGCTCGACCGCACCGAGCGCTTCGCGGGAGAGGTCCTCGAGAAGTGCGTCGAGGTCGGCGGCACCATCACCGGCGAGCACGGCGTGGGGGTGGAGAAGATCAACCAGATGTGCGTGCAGTTCACCACCGCCGAGATCGAGCGCTTCCAGGGCGTCAAGCGCGCATTCGATCCCGACGGCCTGCTCAACCCGGGCAAGAACATCCCGACCCTGCACCGCTGCGCCGAGTTCGGCCGCATGCGCGTGAAGGGCGGACAGCTGCCGCACCCGGAGCTGCCGAGATTCTAGGCGTACGGTCGCGCGCGCTCGGTTTCGCGCTTCTGGTCGCGTCCGTGTGCGCGGCGCGAAGCGCGCTTGCGATCCAGGACGAGATCCAGGTGTATACGGACGACCTCGACCAGAAAGGCGAGAGCGGGGTGGAGATCCACGTCAACACCACTCCGAGCGGCAGGAGCACGCCGAACTACGCGGGGGACGTTCCTCCCTACCACGGGGTGCGCTTCACGCCCGAGTTCTCCTGGGGCCTGGGCCACGGCTTCGACTGGGGCCTGTACCTGCCGTCCACGACCGACGGGGACGGGCACTATCACTTCGGCGGGGCGAAGCTTCGTGTGAAGTGGCTGCCCATTCGCGCCGCCGAAGGCGAAAGCGGGTGGTACGCCGGGATCAACAACGAGCTCTCGAATCTCAACAAGGCCTTCTCGGATTCCAGGTGGAACGACGAGGTGCGCATCATGGGCGGCTACCGCGGCGCCGGCTGGCTCGTCGGCCTGAACCCCATCCTCGAGTGGGGGCTTTCCCCAGGATTCCGCGGCAGCCCCGACGTCACCCTTGCCTTCAAGGCGGTGCACGACCTCTTCCACGGATTCGCTCTCGGGGTCGAGTACTATCAGGACATCGGGACGCTCGCGAACCGGCTTCCGCGCGACGAGCAGAACCGCACCCTGTACGCGGTGATGGAGATCGAGCGCAAGGCCTGGTCGCTGAACTTCGGCGTAGGGCACGGACTGACGCCGGCGACCGACGACTGGACCGTGAAAGCCATCATCGGGATCTCCTTCGACTAGCCATGGACGCGGCGCTGGAGAAGCTTTCGGAGCAGGTGCGCGTTGCGGCGGCGTCGAAGCGCGCGCTGCGTCTGCGCGGCGGCGGCAGCAAGGATTTCTACGGCCAGGCGCTCGAAGGCGAAGTGCTCGACACGCGCGGCTATTCCGGAATCGTCTCGTACGAGCCCTCCGAGCTGGTGATCACGGCACGCTGCGGCACGAAGCTCGCCGAGGTCGAGGCGGCGATGCGCGGGCGCGGCCAGCTGCTCGCGTTCGAGCCGCCGCACTTCGGCGAGGTGGCGACCGTGGGAGGCGCGGTCGCCACCGGCTTGTCGGGGCCGGGCAGGCCGGCGGCGGGGGCGCTGCGGGACTTCGTCCTCGGGACGAAGGTCATGGACGGTCGCGGCCAGGTGCTCTCCTTCGGCGGGCAGGTGATGAAGAACGTCGCCGGCTACGACGTGTCGCGCCTCATGGCAGGGTCGCTGGGCACGCTGGGGGTCATTCTCGAGGTGTCGCTGAAGGCGCTGCCGCTTCCCGTGGCGGAAGCGACGCTCAGGCTCGAGCTGCCCGAGGACAAGGCGATCGAGCAGCTCAATCGCTGGAGCGGCAAGCCGCTGCCGATCAGCGCGAGCGCGTGGAACGAGGGCTCGCTCGCGATCCGCCTCTCGGGCGCCGCGGCCGCGGTCAGGGCGGCGTCGGCGAAGATCGGGGGGACACGGGTGGAAGACACACAGGCTCTTCGCTTCTGGACCGGGATCCGCGAGCAGACCGACCGCTTTTTCCGGAGGGAAGCGCCGCTGTGGCGGATCTCGTTGCCCTCGACCACTCCGCCGCTCGGGCTCCAGGGCGAGCAGCTGATCGAGTGGAGCGGGGCGCTGCGCTGGCTCATTTCGCACGCCGACGCGCGCAGCGTGCGCAAGGCGGCGAGACGCGCGGGCGGGCACGCGACGCTCTTCCGCGGCGGGGACAAGGCGGTCGGAGTGTTCCAGCCGCTCGCGCCCGCGCTCCTGAAGATCCACCGGGCGCTCAAGCGCGAATTCGATCCGCAGGGCATTTTCAACCGCGGCCGCATGTACCCGGACTTCTAGCTCCCATGCAGACCGCTCTCGCCGATTTCATCCGCGACACGCCCGAGGGGCGCGAGGCGGACGCCATTCTCAGGAAATGCGTGCACTGCGGGTTCTGCACCGCGACCTGCCCCACCTACCTGCTGCTGGGCGACGAGAACGACGGGCCGCGCGGGCGCATCTACCTCATGAAGCAGGCGCTCGAAGGCCAGCAGGTCACCGACAAGACGCGCTTGCATCTCGACCGCTGCCTCACCTGCCGCGCCTGCGAGACCACCTGTCCGTCGGGGGTGGAGTACGGACGCCTGCTCGACATCGGGCGCAAGCTCGTGGAAGAGAAGACCGCGCGGCCTATCGGAGAGATCTTCAGGCGCCGCGCTCTCGCCGAACTCTTGCCGCGACGCTTCCTGTTCACCTCGCTCCTTCGTCTCGGGCGCCTGGTCCGGCCGCTGCTGCCGCCCGCGCTCGCCCAGAAGGTTCCGGGGTCGGTGCCGGCGGCGGGCTCGTGGCCGGCGCCGCGTCACGCGAGAAAGATGCTGGTTCTCGCCGGCTGCGTGCAGCCCGCGCTTTCGCCGGACATCAACGCGGCGGCGGCGCGCGTGCTCGACCGCATCGGCATTTCGCTCATCGAGGCTCCGGGTGCCGGCTGCTGCGGCGCGCTGCGCTTTCATCTGGACTACCAGGAGCGGGGCCTCGACGATATGCGCGCGCTGATCGACCGCTGGTGGCCGCACGTCGCGGGAGCGGAGGCGGTCGTGATGACCGCGAGCGGCTGCGGCGCCACGGTGAGGGAATACGGGCACCACCTCCGGCACGACCCGCGTTACGCGGCCAAGGCCGCGAAGATCAGCGCGATGACGCACGATATCTGCGAGGTGGTCGACGCGGAGTTTCCGCGCCTCGAGCCGCTGCTCGGAAAGCGAGGCGGGCGCATGGCGTTTCATCCGCCCTGCTCGCTGCAGCACGGGCAGAACATCAAGGGTGTGACCGAGCGGCTCTTGGTACGCGCTGGCTTCGAGCTGACGCCGGTGCCCGATGCGCACCTTTGCTGCGGCTCGGCCGGGACCTATTCGATCCTCCAGCCCGAGCTCGCCGGGCGGCTGAAAAAGAACAAGCTCGCGGCGCTCGCTTCCGGGGAGCCCGAGCAGATCAGTAGCGCCAACATCGGCTGCCTTGCCCACCTTCAGAGCGGCACCAGCCTGCCGGTGAAGCACTGGATCGTCGCCCTGGAAGAGCGATTGAACTGATCAGCCGCGAGGCTGGTGCCTGACCTCGGCGAGGACCAAGTGGAAATGCTCCGGCGCCGGAAAGCCATCCCCACGGCCGTTGAAGTATCGGCTCCGCTGCTCTTCGGGGCTGAGCCCTTCGACAACATGAAAGCCGACCTCCGCGAGAATCGCAGGTAGACGACCTGGGTCAAAGCCGGTGACCATGGGCTCACCGATTTGCCTTACACGTTCCATGATCAATCGGATCCGCGCCGAAACTTTGAGGGGATTGAAAGCTTCCAAATCGAGGTAGTCGAACGCTACACAGCTTCCTGGTGCGGCGATGCGACGGATCGAGCGCAGAACTCCAAGAACGATCTCCGACGCCAAGTAGTAGGTGACGCCGGCCCAAGAGAAGAAAGCCGCGCGATCGGTCCGGTACGGGGAACGACGGAGGACTTCGACCACGCTCTCGCGCTCGAAGTCGGCGGGCAGGAAATGCAGGTTCGGCGGACAGGCGAGGCCGGCCGCACGGAGGCGCGCTCGCTTGGATTCCTGTGTCGCCGGGTGGTCGACTTCAAAGACGGTGAGCCGATCTTGAAGATTGGCTCGACGCAGGGCGAAGGTGTCCAGCCCGGCTCCGAGAATGACGTATTGCGAGACGCCGTGCCCGACACGGTTCAGCAAGTGGTCCTCCGTGAAGCGAGCGCGTGTGATCAGCAGGTCTTGGGTAGTCGTTGCGCGTAGGCTTTCACGCAAGCGAGAAACGGGAGCCAGACTGGAGATATCGGTTTCGGAGCGAAATAGCTCCAAACTGGCAATAACAGTACTTTCGAAATCAGCACGTTCTTCCGGGGTGACGAGTTTTCCCGCAAGGTAGTCGTTGAAGATCTTGGGCTCGTCATCCTCGGCGTGCAGGGCACGGAGAAGCGCCACATTGACAGCGGTTCTGGAGGCTCCGGTGCTCTGCTTCACGATCGAATTTCCGGCGAGCCGCTGGCGATTGGAATGGCCTTCATGGTTTTGGCTTGCCGAGGAGCCGGACAATAGCTTCGATCTTCGCGCGCTGTTCCTCGATGGCTCCGGCGAACTCAGCGGAGGTGCTGCCCCGGGCGATCTGTCCTGCCTTGGTGAATCGCTCGACGAGGATCGGGTCGGCCGCGACCGCGCGGATATCCGCTGAAATTCGATCCCGCAACGCGGCTGGCATGTCCCGCCAGCCGAAGAAGCCCACGAGCCCTTCGAATTCAAGTTCGGGATATCCGGCCTCGCTCGCCGTCGGGACCTCGGGTGCAATCGGGGCGCGCCTCTTGTTGGTAACCGCGAGAAGACGGATCTTTCCGGCTCGCGCGAACGGCAGGAGCGCTGTCAGCGTGGTCCCCACAATCTGCACCCGTCCCTCGGCGAGGTCCTGGATAGCGAGATTCTGCTCGCGGTAAGAAACCTGCACCACGTCGAGACCGGCGCTTTTCGCGAAGCCTGCAAGCAAAGTTGGGAAGGCGCCTCCGCCGCTGGCCCAATTGAGTGTGCCCGGTTGCGCGCGAGCGAGCGCCACGAGTTCTGCAAGCGACCCGACTTTCAGGGACGCGGGTACCGAGATCGACCCGAACGTGTCGGTGGCCGAGGAAATCGGTACGAAGTCTCGGACCGGATCGTAGGCGACTTTCTCTTGGGTAAACGGAAAGACGCTGATCGGTGCTGCAGGCGAGAATAGAAGAGCATGGTCGTCCCGCATGCTGGCGAACGCGGCGACCCCGATCAGACCTTCGGCGCCGGTACGATTTTCGACGATCGCGGACCGCTGCCATCGCGTGGCCAGTTGCTCTGCATAGATGCGCGCGGCGACGTCGGGGCCGCTCCCGCTCCCAAACGGTACGATGATGCGCACCGGGTGCTGCGGCCACGACTCTGCGGCCAGCCCTGCTGCGGTCGCGATGAAACCGATCAGGAAACCCGCGACCAAGACACTGGTTGGAATTTTCCTCATGACAATTCCTCTGTTCGGGTCAAACGGGCTTGAAGGATAGGGCCTGTGGTGCTAAAAGGAGAAGCGCTATTTTCAGATAAAGATATTAGTAAATACTAATGACAAAACCCTTCGATTGGGACCGCCGGATCGGCCGGCGGGTCAGGCTACGCGATCTGCATATCCTGTTCGTCGTCGTCCAACAGGGCAGCATGGCCAAGGCGGGCGCCCACCTCGGCATGTCGCAGTCAGCCGTCTCGCAGGCGATCGCCGCGCTTGAGAACGCGCTCGAGGTTCGGTTGCTTGACCGCACGTCACGCGGGGTCGAGCTGACAATGTATGGTGCCGCCCTGATGCGGCGCGGTCAGGCCGCTTTTGACGAACTGAGGTCGGGCGTCAAGGAGATCGAATTCTTGACGGACCCGGAGGTAGGGGAAGTACGAATTGCATGTACGGAGTCGATCGCGGCCGGAGTCCTCCCTCCCGTGATCGAACGCTTTTCGCTGCGATACCCTAGGGTCAAGTTGCACGTATTCCAGACGACTACCCATTTAATGGGGTTCGCAGCGCTGCACGAAAGGAAAGCCGATGTCGTTGTTACGCTGTTGCCAAAACCATTTGAGGGAGACCTGACCGAGCATCTGCAAACCGAAGTCTTGTTCCATGACTGGATTTGCCTGGCTGCAGCGATGCAAAGCCCGTGGGCGCGACGTCGCAAGATCGAGCTCGCCGATCTGGTCAATGCGGCGCTGATATCACCCGACTCCGACACACAGGGCGGAGCGGCTATCACCGAGGCGTTCCGCGCGGCTGGATTGCCGGCGGCGCAGATCACCGTAACGACGTTCTCGGTTCATTTGCGCAATATCTTGAGCATGAGGGGCCGCTTCGTTGCGGTGCTGCCAGGTTCGATTCTGCGGTTCAACCCCGGCCTGTATTCTCTGAAAGAGCTGCCGCTCGGCTTGCCGATGCCGCACCTGCCGGCCCTGATCGTCACGCTGAAAAATCGAACCTTGAGCGCGCCGGCCGAGCGCTTCATCGAATGCGCGCGCGACGTCGTCAGAGAAGTCCATACACCGTCGCCGCCGCACAAATCGGGAGCGATACAAACCCGCGGAGCCGTGACCGGGAAGGTGAACGAAGCGAGGGCCTCATCCAAGAGTCGGTCGAGAACTGGGTGAACGGCTGATTTTTCGTTGGTCCTCCCATGAGTCCTATGAGCCGACGAATGGTAGTGTATACGCGCGGGTTGCGATTCGGCGTGCCCTCGTGAATCACGAAAGAGCCCGCCGCAAACCGCTTCACAGGAGCCACCTTGGCACGGCAGATCGACAACCTTCCCGAGCGCCCGCCGAACCGCGACATCCGCCAGCTGGCGCGAGTCCTGCGCTTCGTCTGGCCCTACCGCGCGCGCATGGCGGTCGCTGGCGTAGCGCTCGTTGTGGCGGCGGGCTGCGTGCTGGTACTCGGCCAGGGGCTGAAGCGCGTCATCGACGCGGGGTTCTCGGAAGCGGACGCCGCATCGCTCGACACGGCGCTGTTCGCGCTGCTCGCGATCGTGTGCGTGCTCGCCCTGGCTACCTATACGCGCTTTTACTCCGTGTCCTGGATCGGCGAGCGCGTTTCGGCCGACATCCGCCGCGCGGTGTTCGGGCATCTGCTCGAGCAGTCTCCCGGGTTCTTCGAGACCATGCGCACCGGCGAGGTCATCTCGCGGCTCACCAACGACACGGCGCTCCTCGAGCTGGTCATCGGCTCGTCCCTCTCGTTCGCGCTGCGCAACACGCTCATCATGCTCGGCGCTCTGGTGATGCTCGTGATCACCAGCCCGAAGCTCACTGCACTGGTGGTGCTCGGTGTGCCGCTGGTGATCGCGCCCATCCTCCTGTTCGGCCGGCGGGTGCGCAGGCTCTCGCGCGCGAGCCAGGACCGCATCGCCGACGTCAGCACGCACATCGACGAGTCGCTGCACGAGATCCGCACCGTGCAGTCGTACGGCCACGAGGAAGCGGACCGCGAGCGCTTCGGCGCGCGCGTGGAGGAGGCCTTCGCCACCGCGACGCGGCGCATCGGCCAGCGCGCGCTCTTGATCGCCCTGGTGATGCTGCTCGCTTTCGGCGCGGTCGGCGTGATCCTGTGGATCGGCGGCCACGACGTGCTCGCCGGGCGGATCTCCGCGGGCGAGCTCTCGGCTTTCGTGTTCTACGCGGTGCTCGTCGCCGGGGCGGTCGGCGCGGTGTCCGAGATGATCGGCGACCTGCAGCGCGCCGCGGGCGCGACCGAGCGGCTGATGGAGCTGCTCGCGAACGAGCCCTCGATCCACGCGCCCGCCAATCCGCAGAAGCTGCCGGAACCGCCGCGCGGCGAAGTGCGCTTCGAGCGCGTGACCTTCCGCTATCCGTCGCGCCCGGATACGGCCGCGCTCTCGGATTTCTCCCTCTCCGTGTCGCGCGGCGAGAAGTTGGCGCTGGTCGGCCCCTCGGGGGCGGGCAAGTCGACGGTGTTCCAGCTGCTGCTGCGCTATTACGACCCAACCTCGGGCTCGATCACGCTCGACGGCGTGGAGCTCGCGAGCGCCGACCCGCGCGCCGTGCGCTCGCGCATCGCGCTCGTGCCCCAGGACCCGGTCATCTTCGCCGCGAGCGTCGCCGAGAACGTGCGCTACGGCAGGCCGCAAGCGAGCGACGCCGAGGTGCTCGCCGCCTGCAAGGCGGCGTACGCGACCGAGTTCATCGAGCGCCTGCCCGAGGGAATGAATTCGTTTCTCGGCGAGCGCGGCGTGCGCCTCTCGGGGGGGCAGCGCCAGCGCCTGTCGATCGCCCGCGCGCTGCTCGCCGACCGCGCGGTGCTCCTGCTCGACGAGGCGACCAGCTCTCTGGACGCCGAGAGCGAGAGCTATGTGCAGCAGGCCCTCGAGCACCTCATGCGCGGCCGCACCACGCTCATCGTCGCGCACCGCCTCGCCACGGTGAAGAACGTCGATCGCATCGTGGTGATGGACCAGGGGCGCGTGATCGCGGCGGGCTCGCACGCCGACCTGGTGCGCGAGCAGGGCCTGTACGCGCGCCTCGCGTCGCTGCAGTTCCTGGGCGACCTGTCGACGGTGCCATGAGGACCCTCCTGGCGCTGCCGCTGTTGCTCGCCGCGATCTGCGCTCACGCCGACACTCTGCGCATCGGCTCGAAGCGCTTCACCGAGTCGTACATCCTCGGCGAGGTGCTCAGGCAGGCGGTCGAGGGCAAGACCGCGGTCGAGTACCGGCCGGGAATGGGCAACACCGGCATCCTCTACGCCGCGCTCAAGGCCGGAGCGATCGATCTCTACCCCGAGTACACGGGCACGATCGCGCGCGAGATCCTGAAGATGGAGGGCAATCCGACACTCGAGGACATCGACAGGCGGCTCGGCTCGCAGGGCCTGGGCGTGGCAGTGAGGCTCGGGTTCAGCGACAGCTACGCGCTCGCGATGCGCGAGGACCGCGCCCAGGCGCTGGGGATCCGCACGCTCTCGGACCTGGCGAAGCACCCGGGCCTCAAGCTGGGCCTGTCGCAGGAATTCATCGGGCGCACTGACGGCTGGCCGGGGCTAAAGGCGGCGTACCGCCTGCCGTACGACACGCCCTCGGGGCTCGACCACGGCCTCGCCTACGAGGCGGTTGCGGCCGGCCGCATCGACGTCATGGATATCTACACGACCGACGCGAAGATCGAGCGCTACGGCTTGCGCGTGCTCGAGGACGACCGCCATTTCTTTCCGCGCTACGACGCGCTGCTGTTCTACCGGCTCGACGCGCCGAAGCGCTTTCCCGAGGCCTGGCGCGCGCTCCAGGGCCTCGAGGGGAAGATCGACGAGCGCCGCATGATCCGCATGAACGCGGCCGCCGAGCTGGAAGGGAGGAGCTTCGCCCAGGCGGCGGCGCTGCTGGGGGGCGATGGCGGGCAAGACGCCGCGCGGCGGAATTTTCTGAACGTGCTGTTCGGACCCGATTTCTGGCGGCTCACGGGCGAGCATCTGCTGCTCGTGTTCGCCTCGCTCGCGGCGAGCATCCTGGTCGGGCTGCCCCTGGGCGTGCTCGCGGCGAAGGTGCCGAAGTCCGGCGCGATCATATTCAGCGTCGTCGGCGTCGTGCAGACGATCCCCTCGCTCGCGCTGCTCGCCTTCCTGATCGCGATCGTCGGGACGATCGGCATCGTCCCAGCGCTGATCGCGCTGTTTCTCTACGCGTTGCTGCCCATCGTGCGCAACACCTGCACGGGGCTGCTGGCCATTCCGCGCGGCATGCGACAGGCGGCCATGGCGCTCGGCCTGTCGACCCGCGACCGCATGCAGCTCATCGAGGTGCCGCTCGCGCTGCCTTCGATCCTCGCCGGGATCAACACGTCGGCGGTGATCAACGTCGGCACCGCGACCATCGCCGCCTTCATCGGGGCGGGCGGCTACGGCGAGCGCATCGCAGCGGGCCTGGCGCTGAACGACAACGCCACGCTGCTCGCGGGCGCCATACCGGCGGCGGCGCTTGCCTTGCTGATCCAGGGGGCGTTCGAGATCGCCGAACGGCAGTTCGGGTGGATGGCAAGGGCGAAGGTACGCTAGCTTCTTACCCGACCGCGCCGAGCACCTTTCCTCCGGCGGTGACGGACTTCGCGTCGACGAGCGCGAAGGCGATCACGCACGGGACCGTCCCGCGGTTGATCCAGTTGTGCACCGTGCCCCGCTGGACCAGCACATCGCCGGCCTTGAGGTGCACTTCCTTGCCTTTCTCGAGCTCCATGTCGATTTCGCCGGAGATCACCACCGCGTAGTCGATCGAGTCGGTGCGGTGCACCCGCGGCGAGACTCCGGGCGAGAATTCGACGACGCGGAATACCGTTCCGCCGGGAAGCGTGGTGCCGACCTTCTTGAGGGCGGCGTCGCCCTCGCCCGAGTTGTCGGCGGGGATCGCGTCGGTGGTCCAGACGACGCACGCAGACGCGCCCGGCCGGTTGGAGATCACGTTCTTGGAGACCTCGTCGATCTTCACGACGGCGCGTCCGCTCGCGTCGTGCCCGGTTACCACTCGCCGCACCTTGATCGCCATCGCCGCTCCTCGCTTGCCGAATCCGAGCGCGATTATACGGGCTGGGGTCCCGATCGCCCGACAAACGCTGCGGTATCATTGAAAGTTCATGGGACAGACCTCGGTCGCCGACGGCTGGCGCGCAATGCAGAGGAACGATCCTCGCGCCGCCGAGACGATAGCCCGCTCCGCGCTGCGCAGCAACCCGCACGCCATGGAGTTCGTCGAGCTGCTCGCGGCGAGCTACTACAGGCAGGGGCGGTTCCAGGAGGCGATTGCGCCGCTCAAGGAAGTCGTCGACAAGCTCGCACCCAGGGGAGCCGGCTACAGCCTGGGCTACTGCTACCTGACGGTCGGCGACGAAAGGAACGCCGAGATCGTTCTGCGGAAGGAAGTCGGCAGGTATCCCGACTCGGTGGAATCGCAGAATCTCCTCGGCGTTCTCCTCGCCCGCCAGCAGCGCCACGAAGAAGCGCTGCTCGTGTTCGCCGCGGCCATCGAGAGACACCCCGAGCACGGCGGGACGTACAACAACATGGGGAACACGCTCTCGGAGCTGGCACGCCACGAAGAGGCGATCCCGTACCTGAGAAAGGCGATCGAGATACAGCCTGCCGACGTGCAGGCGCACTGCAACCTCGGTAACGCGTACCGGGAGCTGGGCCGCTACGACGACGCCGTCGCCTGCCTCGAGCAGGCGCTGCGCATCGCGCCGGACGATTTCGAGGCGCACAACGGACTGGGCGTCATCCACCGGGATCGCGGCAGCTACGACCGCGCGGTCGCCTGCTTCCAGAAAGCCGTCGCGCTCAATCCGGTGTACGCGCCCGCCTGGCACAACCTGGGCCTCGCGCTCGACCACCTGAACCGCTACGAGGAAGCCCTGCAGAGCCTCGAGAAGGCTCAGTCGCTGCGGCCGGATTTTCCCGAAACGCTCGTCGGCCTCGGCAACGCGCTGCAAAGGCTCGGGCGGCTCGAGGCGTCGGTTGCGTGCTATCGCAAGGCGATCTCGCTCCACGCCGATCTCGTGTCCGCGCACTCCGGGCTCGGAACCGCGCTCCAGGACATGAAGCGCGTCGACGAGGCGGCGGCGTGCTTCGAGCGGGTCCTCGCCGTCGCGCCCGACGACGAGGACGCGCCCACCGCCCTGGCGTGGGCGCAGGCGACGGGCTGCGACTGGCGCGAACGCGACGCGCGCGTGGAGGCGCTGCGCAGGGACGTCAGGGAAGGGCGATCGGTGGTGGCGCCGTTCACCTTTCTCGCGCTGTGCCAGGACCTCGAGGAGCAGAGACTGTGCGCCCAGCGCTACCTCGTCGACAAGATCGGGCAGCCTCCGCCCGCGCTCGAGCACCTCGCCCGGAAACGTCGAGAAAAGATCCGGGTGGCCTACCTGTCCGCCGATTTTCGCGAGCACCCGGTCGCGCAGTGCATCCACGAGCTCCTCCGGACCCACGACCGCTCCCGCTTCGAGGTGGTCGGCGTCTCCCTCGGCGCCGACGACCGGAGCGAGATGCGCGCGAAGCTGAAGGCGACCTTCGACCGGTTCGTCGACGTGAAGCGCAGGAGCGATGCCGAGGCCGCCGCGGCGATCCGCGATCTGGACGTCGACATCGCCGTCGATCTGACGGGATACACGAAGGGATCCCGTCCTGGAATCTTCGCCGGTCGTCCGGCTCCGGTGCAGGTTGCCTGGCTCGGCTACCCCGGAACGATGGGAGCGGAGTTCATGGATTACCTGCTCGCCGACCGGTTCGTGATACCCGAGGAGCACCGACGGCACTACACGGAATGCGTCGTCACCCTGCCGGACAGCTACATGGCGAATCATTCCCTGAGGGTGGCCGCCGAGCCGGTTTCCGGGCGCGCGGGCACGGGCCTGCCTGCGAGCGGCTTCGTCTTCTGCTGCTTCAACAACGGCTACAAGATCACCCCTGATGTCTTCGGCGCGTGGATGTGTCTGCTGCGGAATGTCGAACGCAGCGTGCTCTGGCTTTTTTTCGACAACGCCGCGGCCGAGGGCAACCTCCGCCGCGAGGCGTCCCGGCTAGACGTCGATCCGGCCCGGCTGGTCTTCGCGAGGCGGGTGGACAGAATCGAGGAGCATTTCGCCCGCTACCGACTGGCGGACCTGTTCCTGGACACGACATACAACGCCCACGTCACCGCGTGCGATGCCTTGTGGGCCGGGCTTCCGGTGCTGACCTGCGCGGGCAGCTCCTTTGCGTCGCGCGTCGCCGGGGGCTTCCTCCACGTGCTGGAACTGCCCGAGCTCGTGACGACGAATCTCGCCGACTACGAGCGCATAGCGCTGTCGCTTGCGACCGATCCCGAGCGGCTTGGGCGCCTTCGCGAGAAACTGGACCACGCGCGCCGCAGCGGGCCGCTTTTCGACGCTGAACGATTCCGGCGCCACATCGAGTCGGCGTACACCACGATGCACGAGATTTCCCTGCGCGGCGAGCGGCCGCGGGCATTCGCGGTCGCTCCCGCACCCTAGTGTGCTGCCCGGGTCGCAGCGGGTCGCCGCCTATGTTCGGAAAGGAACAGACCACGGTCATAAGCCGGAGTTAGCTATGGCGGACGGGAGGAGTATTTTTGGATCGAAGAGGCCCCATGAGCGCTGTGGACCGCGATCGGGACATTTCCGTCGAAGACGGCAGGCAGCCACGAGTCCTGTTCGCCAACGTCGGGTCCGACGCCCGGATGAAATCGTTCAATTCTGCCTGGGAGACCGTGCTGGGATACGACCGCGAAGAGCTGCAGAAGCTGCGGTTGTATGAATTGATTCCACTTCGCCCCCTCGCCGCCGTCATGATGGTGAGACAAGTCCTGAACATCGTCAAGTTCGGTCCGATGGAGTTCCACTTGCGGTGCAAGGACGGCACACACAAGCAGTTTCTATGGCACAGGCGCTACAACCCCGAGGTGCGAACGATGTTTATCGCAGGCAAGGAAGTTTCGGGGCAGGAGGAGCAACTGCATCGCCAGGACGCGGCGCTGGCAGCGGGCGGTTCGCGCTGACCCTCTCCCGGCGATTCGGGCGCCGAGCTACTTGTTCTCGTACAGCGCCTTGACGATCTGATAGCAGCGGCACGAGGCTGCCTCGAGACCTCTGGAATCGAGAATCCTCATGTTGCCGCGGGCGTACGTGATCAGTTTCTTGCGCGCAAGCGCGCCCGCCGCCTGGGTGATGCCCACCCTTCGCACGCCGAGCATGTGCCCGAGAAATTCGTGCGTCAGCTGGAACTGGTTCGAGCGCAGGCGGTCGCGGGTCATCAGCAGCCAGCGCGCGAGGCGCGCCTCGACGTTATGAAGACGGTTGCACGCCGAGATCTGCGTGACCTGGGACATCAGCGCGTGACTGTAATGGAACACCTTGCGCTGCAGCGCGGGGCTCGCGCGGAATTCCCTGAGGAAGCGCTCCTTCTTCATCCGCATGGCCATCCCGGTGCCCTGAACCACCGCACGAACCGGCGAGACGTCGATCCCGAGTGCGAGGGAAACGCCCACCATGCCTTCGTGCCCGACCAGACCGACTTCCACCGCGCGCTTGCCCTCCTCGGTCAGCAGCGACACCAGGGAATTGTCGGGGAAGAAGACGTGCTGGATGCGCTCACCGGGCTCGAGCAGCACGTCGCCGAAGGTCAGGGTGACCGGCTCGAGCTTCGACCGCAGTGCTGCGGCTTTCCCCCGGGGCAATGCCGCCAGCAGACTGTTCGAAATGGACGTTCGGTTTGCGTCCCGCATCGGATCTCCTCACTCCCGTGAACAACCAGCGTGCCCGAGAACGGAAGAGCACTAACTCCTTGCCGAGTGGCAATTATTGGTGACTGCGTTGTGAATATACATACAGCGAAGCAAGTCGCAAAGTTTGTTCGGAAGCGAACCGATTGAAAAAACAAAGGACTAACTACACCGCGTAGAGATTCCTTGAACCGCTATGCGCGACAACGACATAGGGATTTTCAGCCCATGATCTGGAGCCCAAGCAGGCGATCGAACTCTTTCCTGACGACGGAATAACACTCGCAGACCTTTGCCTCGAGCATGTCGCGGTTGAGAACCGTGATGTGGCCGCGGCTGTACTTGATCATGCCGGCTTCCTGAAGCTTTCCCGCCGCCTCGGTGACGCCTTCGCGGCGCACGCCCAGCATGTTGGCGATAAGCTCCTGCGTCATGAGCAACTGGTTCGAGGGCAGCCGGTCCAGGCTGAAGAGCAGCCAGCGGCACAGCTGCTGCTGGACCGTGTGGTGGCGGTTGCACACCGCCGTCTGCGCCATCTGCGTCATCAGCGCCTGGGTGTAGCGCAGCAGCGCATGCTGCAGCGGGCCGCCGCGCGAGAATTCCCGCTTCAGCACTTCCCTGTCGAGCTGGAAGGCGAAACCCGCGCTTTGCACCAGCGCCCGGGTCGAAGTGGTCTCACCCCCCGTGAACGCCGCGACGCCGACCATACCCTCGCTGCCGACCACCGCGATCTCGGCCGAATCCCCGTTTTCGAGGACGTACAGCAGGGAAACGATGCTGTCGGTGGGGAAGTACGCCGCGCGCTGCGGGTCGCCGGACTCGTAGAGGACCGTTCCCAGCTTCAGGGGGACGAACTCCAGGTGCGGAAGCACGCGCTCGACCTCGGGCTGCGGCAGCCCCGCGAGCAGCTTGTTCAGCTTCCAAGTATCCGGTGAAGGCATCATCGCAAGTCGCGCCCGCGATTGGTGGCAATCGCGGACCCCCGGCAAATGTTCAAGTGAGATTACCGGGACCATGCTACTCCGTATGTTCGCTGTAGAACATACAATGTTCGTTGCGTAACACGCGGGCGGAATGAGCGCGCCGCCGGGCAATAATTCCTGGGATTTCCGGGCCCTGCGCGCATGGATCCGCCGTCCGGCCCCACTCCTCGCCGGGGCCCAACGCGGGCGAATTCCCTGTTGTATCATCCCGCTTCGTTTTCCCCGCCCGGATTCGGCGGCGAGAGCAAAAGCAAGGGAAAGCATTCATGCAGATCGGCGTACCCGCCGAAACCCGTCCGGGCGAGACGCGGGTCGCCGCCACCCCCGAAACGGTCAAGAAGCTCGCCGCGGCCAAGCACACGGTGCTCGTCCAGTCGGGCGCCGGCGCCGGGGCGAGCATTCCCGATGCCGACTACCGGGCGGCCGGAGCGGCCATCGCGGCCGACGCCGCCGAGGTCTATTCGAGCGCCGAGACGGTCCTGAAAGTGCGTCCCCCGCACGCGGCGGAGCTCGGGATGCTGAGGCGCGACCAGGTCCTGGTCGGGATGCTGAACCGCTTCGACGCCGAGGGGCTCGCCGCCATCGCGCGCACGGGCGCCACCGCGTTCGCGCTCGAGGCCGCCCCGCGCATCACCCGCGCGCAGCCCCTGGACGTGCTCTCCTCGCAGGCGAACCTGGGCGGCTACAAGGCGGTGATGGTCGCGGCCAACCTTTTCGGCAAGATCTTTCCCATGCTCATGACCGCCGCCGGGACGATCAAGGCGGCGCGCGTGGTGGTGATGGGCGTGGGCGTGGCGGGCTTGCAGGCGATCGCGACCGCCAAGCGCCTGGGCGCCGTGGTCGAGGCGACCGACGTGCGGCCGGAGACCAAGGAGCAGGTCGAGTCGCTGGGCGCCAAGTTCATCGAGGTGCCGCTGACGGAGTCGGAGAAAGAGCTCGCCAAGGGGCAGGGCGGCTACGCGCGCGACATGGGCGAGGACTACCGCAAGCGACAGGCGGCCCTGGTTGCCGAGCGCATCAAGTCAGCGGACATCGTCGTCACCACCGCCCTCATCCCCGGGCGGCGGGCGCCGGTGCTCGTCACCGAGGACATGGTGAAGAGCATGAAGCCGGGCTCGGTGATCGTCGACATGGCCGCCGAGCAGGGGGGTAACTGCCCGCTCACCGAGGCCGACAAGGTGGTGGTGAAGCACGGCGTGACGCTCGTCGGCCACACCAACTTCCCGGCGATGGTCGCGGCGGACGCCTCCGCGCTGTACGCGCGCAACCTGCTCGATTTCGTGAAGCTCATCGCGGACAAGGAAGGCAAGCTCGCCATCAACATGGAAGACGAGATCGTCGCCGCCTGCCTCATGACGCGGAGCGGAGAGCTGGTGAAAAAATCATGAGCGGAGCCCTCGACCCCACCGTCGTCAACCTCGTGGTGTTCGTCCTGGCGGTGTTCGTCGGCTATCACGTCATCTGGAACGTGACGCCGGCGCTGCACACGCCGCTGATGAGCGTCACCAACGCGATCTCGAGCGTGATCATCGTCGGCGCCATCCTCGCCGCCGGGCCCTCCGAGATCGACTTCGGCTCGGCGCTGGGCGCAGTCGCGGTGGGCCTCGCCTCGGTGAACGTCGCCGGCGGATTCCTGGTCACCAAGCGCATGCTCGAGATGTTCAAGAAGAAGGCGCCGAAGGCCGAAACCAAGGCGGAGAAGAAATGAGCGCCAACCTCGTCGCGCTCTGGTATCTCGCCGCCTCGGTGTGCTTCATCCTGGCGTTGAAGGGCCTCTCCTCGCCCGAATCGGCGCGGCGTGGCAATGCTTTCGGCATCGCCGGGATGACGATCGCCGTCGTCACCACGCTCGCCATCGTCGCCAAGGGCCGCCTCGACCTGATCATCGTCGCCATGTTGATCGGCGGCACGATCGGCGCGCTGGTCGCGCGGCGCGTGGAGATGACCCAGATGCCGGAGCTCGTCGCCGCGATGCACTCTCTGGTCGGCATGGCGGCGGCGCTGATCGCCGTCGCCGTGGTCAACAACCCGGGCGCCTTCGGCGAGCACGACCCGCTGCCGCGCGGCAACCGCCTCGAGCTCTTCATCGGCAGCTTCGTCGGCGCCATCACCTTCTCGGGCAGCGTGATCGCGTTCGGCAAGCTCGCGGGTCTCGGCAAGAAATTCCGCCTGTTCTCGAGCGCGCCGGTCGTTTTCCGAGGCCAGCACGCGCTGAACCTCGCGCTCGCGATCGTAATGATCGGCTTCGGCACGGCGTTTTTCCTGTCCGGCGACAAGGGCTGGATGCCTTTCATCGTCATGCTCGGAATCGCCTTCGTGCTGGGCGTGCTCATCATCATTCCCATCGGCGGCGCCGACATGCCGGTGGTGATCTCGATGCTCAACAGCTACTCGGGCTGGGCGGCGGCGGGCATCGGCTTCTCGCTCAACAACACCATGCTGATCATCGCGGGGTCGCTGGTCGGCTCCTCGGGCGCGATTCTCTCCTACATCATGTGCAAGGCGATGAACCGCTCGTTCTTCAGCGTGATCATGGGCGGCTTCGGCGCGGCCGAAGGCGCCGCCGCCGACAGCTCGCAGAAGACGGTGAAATCCGGTTCGGCCGAGGACGCGGCTTTCCTGCTGTCGAACGCGGAGTCCGTGGTCATCGTTCCCGGCTACGGCCTGGCGGTCGCGCGCGCCCAGCACGCGGTAAAGGAGATGGCTCAGAAGCTCATCGCCAAGGGCGTCAACGTGCGCTACGCGATCCACCCGGTGGCCGGGCGTATGCCCGGCCACATGAACGTGCTGCTCGCCGAGGCGGAAGTGCCGTATGACCAGGTGTTCGAGATGGAGGACATCAACGGCGAGCTCGGGACGGTCGACGTGGCGCTGGTCCTCGGCGCGAACGACGTGGTCAACCCGCTCGCGCACGAGAAGGGCAGCCCGATCTACGGCATGCCGATCATCGAGGCCAACAAGGCGCGCACCGTGCTCGTCAACAAGCGCAGCATGGCCGCGGGCTACGCGGGCCTCGACAACCCGCTCTTCTATATGGACAAGACCATGATGGTGTTCGGCGACGCGAAGAAGGTCGTCGAGGACATGGTCAAAGCGCTGGAGTAGCGCCGCGGCTCACCACAGGCGCGCCGCGCCGCGCACGCCGCTCGCGTCGCCGTGCTTCGCCTTCAGGAGCGGCGTCGCGACCGCGTCCGAGTAGACGTAGGGTCCCCAGTGCTTCGGCACGTTGCGGTACAGGCGCTCTGCGTTCGACATTCCGCCGCCGAGCACGATCGCGTCCGGGTCGAGCAGGTTGATGACGCTCGCCAGCGCCCGCGCCAGGCGCTCTTCGTAGCGCGCGAGCGCCGCTTCGCAGGCGGCATCGCCGGAGTCTGCGCGCGCGATGATCTGCGCCGGCTCGAGCGCCAGCTTCGCGGTGAGCATAAGGTCGCGCGCCAGGCCGGGTCCCGAAAGAAAGGCCTCGATGTGTCCTTCCTTGCCGCAGCCGCACCGCGGCCCGGGCAGCTCGTCGGGCCGGATCCAGGGGAGGGCGTTGTGGCCCCATTCGCCGGCGATGGCGTTTGCACCCGCGAGCGCGCGCCCGTCCACCACCACGCCCCCGCCCACGCCCGTCCCGAGAATGACGCCGAACACGACGTCCGCCCCGGCCGCGGCGCCGTCCGCGGCCTCCGAGAGCGCGAAGCAGTTGGCGTCGTTCGCGAAGCGGACCTCGCGCGAGAGCAGCCGTTCGAGATCGGGCTTGAGCGGCCTGTCGTTCAGCACGCTCGCGTAGGCGTTCTTGAGGACCCCGGTTTTCTCCAAAACGGCGCCCGGCGTTCCGATCCCCACGCTGCAGGGCTTGCCGACCTCCAGCTCGGCGGCCAGCACCGCGTCGGCGAGCGTGCGCAGGGCGTCGGGATACGCGCCGTTGGGCGCGTCGCTGCGGCGCCGGAAGAGCTCGGCGCCGGAGTCATCGAGCGCGGCGATCGCCATCTTGGTGCCGCCGATGTCCACGCCGATGCGGATCATCGCTTCGGGTCTAGAACGCCTGGTCCCAGGAGATGGAGAGGCGCATCGCGGAATTGATCAGGCCCACCATGCTGTAGGTCTGCGGGAAGTTGCCCCAAAGCTCGCCGGTCGCCGGCTCGATGTGCTCGGAGAGCAGCCCGTGCTGGTTGCAGCGCGCGATCAGGGTCTCGAACAGGGCACGTGCCTCCTGCGTGCGCCCGAGCGACGCCAGCGCGTCGACGTACCAGAAAGTGCACACGGCGAACGCGTTCTCGGGCACGCCGAAGTCGTCCGCCTCGCCGTAGCGGAACACGAAATCGCCGCGGCGCAGGTCGCGCTCCACGGCGCGCACCGTGCTGGCGAAGCGCGGGTCGTCGGCACGGAGGAAATCGAGCTCGTGCAGAAGGAGCAGGCTCGCGTCCATGTGCTCGCCGCCGAAAGTCGCGGCGAAGGAAGAGCGCTTCGCGCTCCAGGCGCGCTCGCAGATCGCCGCGTGCATCGCGTCGGCGCGGGCGCGCCAGTGGCGCGCGCGGTCCTCCAGGCCGATGCGCGCCGCGATCTTGGCGAGGCGGTCGCACGCCGCCCAGCACATCACGGCGGAGAAAGTGTGGACGTGGCGCGAGCCGCGCAGCTCCCATGGGCCGGCGTCGGGCTGGTCGTAGAGCGCCGCGGCGCGCTCGCCGAGCCGCTCGAGTTGGCGGAACAGCGCCTGGTCGCTGCGCAGCGCGAGCCGCGCGTCGAAGAACACGTGCGCCGCGGCGAGCACCGCCGCGCCGTAGACGTCGTGCTGGTTCTGTGCATACGCCTGGTTGCCGATCCTCACCGGCCCCATGCCGTGGTAGCCGGAGAGCGACGCCGCCTCGCGCTCGACGATGCTTGCCTTGCCGGTCACCGAGTACACCGGCTGCAGGTCCACTCCGTTCGCCCCCGCCGCCGTGTTGATGATGAAGTCGAGGTAGCGCTCCATGGTCGAGGTCGCGTTGAGGCGGTTGAGCGCGTTGACGACGAAGTAAGCGTCGCGCAGCCAGCAGTAGCGGTAGTCCCAGTTGCGCCCGCTGCCGCGCGACTCCGGGATCGAGGTGGTGACCGCGGCGACGATGGCGCCGGTGTCCTCGTAGGCGTTGAGCTTGAGCGTGATCGCCGAGCGGATGATCTGCTCCTGCCACTCGAAGGAAATCGCGAGGCCGCGCACCCAGTCGCGCCACCAGCTGGCGGTGTCGTCGAGGAACCGCCGGAAAGCCTCGCCGGGCGCCGAGTGCAGGGTCTCGTCGGGCCCGAGCACCAGCGACACGGGCTCGCGCAGCACCACGGGGGTCTCCTCGAGGATCGCGGTGACCGAGAAATCGGTGGTCAGCCGCAGGTCCATGTCGGGCATCACGTAGCGCACGTGGTTGCTGCCCCAGGTCATCGCCGGGCGCCGCGCGCCGTACTCGCACAGCGGCCGCACCCGCACGCGGATGCGCGGGCTGCCCGCGAGCGGGCGGATCTGGCGCATCAGCATCACCGGGTAGAACAGCCGCCCGAACTGCTGGAAGCGCGGCGCGAAGTCGGTGATCTCGACGCCGCCCCCGTGCCGGTCGTACAGGCGCGTCTTCAGGATGGGCGTGTGCGCGATATAGGCCTGCTCGGAGCGCTCGAAATCCGCGAGATCCACCTCGAACACGCCCTTGGGCTCCTCCGAGCCGTCGTCCGCGCGCAGCAAGGCGCAGAAGGCCGGGTCGCTGTCGAAGCGGGGCAGGCAGGACCAGACGATGCGTCCCCGCGCGTCGATCAGCGCCGCGACGCTCGAGTTGCCGATGAGCGCGAGGTCGAGGCCGCTCAAGCGCCGCTCCCGGCGCGCGCGACGTAGGCCGCGAGCCAGGCCCTCACCGCCGCCGAATCCGGCAGCCGCCAGCGCGCGGCCGACTCGCCTTCACCCACTTTCACCGAATGGCCTCCGACACGGTTGATCAGCGCGAAGCCGAACTCGTCGGTCAGGTCGTCGCCGACGAAGACCGGCGTGCGCTCCTTGAACGGTTGCTCGTCCATGAACTCGGCGATCGCCACGCCTTTGTCCTTGCCGCTGGGCCGCAGCTCGACGACCATTTTCCCGAGCTGCACCTCGAACGCGCCGCCGAGCTCGGTGGCCAGGCGGCGCGCGGCGTCCTGCACCTCGGCACGGAGCTGCGGGGCGGCGCGGAAGTGCAAGGCGAGGTTGACGCCCTTGTCCTCGAGCACGAGCGCGGGATGCTTCGCGGCCAGCGTCTTGAACATCCGCCGCGCCTGCTCCAGCGCTTCCAGGGGCACCGCGTGCCTGTGCATTGTGCCCGAAAAGTCGCGGCGCTCCGCCCCGTGCTGCCCGGCGACGCAGAACCCGGGGTCGCCGAGAAGCCGGTCGATGTCCGCGGCGGGGCGCCCGCTGATGATCGCCAGCGCGCCGCTCGCGGCGCGCCCGAGCGCCTTCAGGAGCCGCACCAGGCCGGCGTCGATGGACACCGTGTGGGGATGGTCGGTGATGTCGAGCAGTGTTCCGTCGAGGTCGAGAAAAAACGCGCAGCGCCCGTCGAGCTCGGGCACGTTGGCGAGCTGCGCCTTCGGCATCGGCCCCGCGCGATCAGACGGCACGCACCGCCGCGGGCCGGCGCTCGCGGGCGCGCGAGAACAGGCGGCTGCGCATGCGCATCTGGCCGGCGTCGATCAGCATGCGCCCGGCCCAGCGGTAGACGTTGAAGTCCTGGATGAGCCCGCGCATGCTGCGCATGCGGTCGCGCTGCTCCGCCGGAGGCATCATCAGGGCGGCCCGAAGGGCGGTCGCGCACTGGTCGATGTCGTAGGGGTTGACGATCAGGGCCTCGGGCAGTTCGCGCGCGGCGCCGGTGAACTGGCTGAGGATCAACACGCCGCGCTCGTCGTCGCGCGCCGCGATGTATTCCTTGGCGACCAGGTTCATGCCGTCGTGCAGGCTGGACACGAAACATACCTCGGAGGCCCGATAGTACTCGTAGACCTCGTCCGGGTCGTGGTGCTCCACGCGCAGCAGGATCGGAGCCCGGCCCCGGCCGGCGAACTTCTCGTTGATGCGGCGCGCCTGGGCGCGTACCCGCGCCACGAAATCCTGGTACTCGTCGATGCTCGAGCGGGAGGGCGCCGCGATCTGCACGAACACGAATTTTCCGATCCACAGCGGATCGAGCTCGAGCAGCCGCTCGACCGCGAGGAAGCGCTCGAGGATCCCCTTGGTGTAGTCGAGCCTGTCCACGCCCACGGCGATCACGGTGTCGGGAGCGAGGCCGTTCTTCTCGCGCACGTCGGCACGGCACCGCTCCACCGGCTTCTGCATGGTCTTCGAGGTCAGCGGCCATTCGATCGAGATCGGGTAACGGCGTACCGCGGTCTGGGCGCCGCCGTACGAGATCGTGTTGGTCTCGCGGTCGATGCGCGCCTCGACGTAGCGGTCAACCGTGTCCATGAAATTGTTGCAGTGGAACTGCGTATGAAAGCCGAGGATGCTGCTGCCGAGAAGGCCGTCGATGAGCTCCTCGCGCCAGGGGCAGATGCCGAACGCCTCGGCGTTCGGCCAGGGAATGTGCCAGAAAGAGATGACGGTGGCTGCCGGCATGCGCTCGTGGATCAAGCGCGGCAACAGCGCGAAGTGGTAGTCCTGCACCAGCACGATAGGGTCTTCGGTCTTCGTCTCGTGCACTACCGCGTCGGCGAAGCGCCGGTTCACCGTCACGTAGGCGTTCCAGTCCGCGGTGCGGAACACCGGGCGCGTGTGAGCGATGTGGCACAGCGGCCACAGCCCGCTGTTCGAGAACCCGTAGTAGTAGCCGGCCTCCTCCTCCTGCGAGAGCCACACCCGCCGGATGCGGTAGGCGGGGCGCTCGGGCGGGACGCGAATGTGGTCGGTGGCGTCGACCGTCTCGCGGTCGGCGCTGCCACCGCCGTGCGCGATCCAGGTGCCGGAGCAGGCGCGCATGATCGGCTCGAGCGCCGTGACCACCCCGCTCGCCGGGCGCTGCACCTCGATCGCCTTGTCGCGATGCACGTGGATGTAGGGCTCGCGGTTGGAGACGACGAGCACTTCCTCGCCCTTCAGGTCGTTGCGCAGGATCGCGCGCAGCGTCTCGGCCGACCAGTTGATCTGGGCCTCGTCCCGCGCCCTGCGCTCGGACTCGAGCTCCCTCACCAGGGCGCGGATGTCCTGCGCCACGGGCCGCAGCTCGAGCCGCACCTTGGTCTCGCTGAAGCCGAAGGTCTCGCCGCGGATCACTGCCTTCAGGCCGTTGACCCAGCCGCGCCAGCTCACCTCGGCGATCACCACCGTCACCAGCGACACGATCGCGGCGAGCGCGGCGAACAGCAGGAAGATGTATTTCTTGGTGTCGTCGCTGCGCCGCTGCACGAAGCTCATGTCGTGTACCAGCACGAGGTGGCCGTAGGCTTTGCCGTCGGCTTCGAGCTCGTAGTCGCCCACGTGAACCGGCCCGCGCTCGAGGTTCACCACGCGGCCTTCGACTTCGGAGTTGCCCTCGCGCCGGCCCGTGCAGGTGATCGAAGCCGGGAAGGTGACCGTCTTGTAGACCAGCCTGTGCTGCGGGTCGCAGAAACCCACCGCGAACAGGCGCTCGTCCTGGATGAGACGATCGAAATAGCGCAGGATCCTGACGCGCGAGCCTCCGCGAACCAGGTCGGCGAGCGGCTCCTGGATCGTCCGCGTGATGAGCGAGGTGCGGATGTCGAGGTCGCGCACGAACCACTGCAGCGTGAACCGGTCGACCAGCGGAACGACTGCGTAGGCGATGGCTGCGAGGGTGATCGCGAGCGGAAGAATGAATCGGAGAGATAGCCTCATGCTCGGTGTCCTTCCGTTATCCGAAGTCCTCCCACTTCGGGTACGGCGGTGCGGCGCCGCGCGATCGCACGCTCTTGGACCGCGAATCCTCGACTGCGTTCAGGTATGCGGTTTCGCGGGCAACCCCGATGCTACAATCCCCCGGGCTTCCCGGAGGAGGGGTAATGCGATCTTCGTGCAAATGGCCGTGCGCGGCCCTACTGATTATGCCAGTTTCAGCTTTCGCCGCCGAGGGGCCCGCGGTGCTGGGCGTGCCCGTCGATTTCTTGCTGTTCGCGGCGACCCTGCTCGGTGTCGCGCTGTTTCACCGCCACACGCTCTACGTGGCGCTCACGGGACTCGCCGTGATCACGCTCTACAAGCTCGGCCTGACCGGCTTCAAGGAGGGCGCCGGGGTGGCCGGCCTCGGCGCCCACATGCGCAACGAGTGGGTGATCCTGTCCAACCTGCTGTGCCTGCTTCTGGGCTTCGCCCTGCTCTCGCGCCACTTCGAAAAGACGCGCGTGCCGGCGGTGCTGCCGCGGTTTCTTCCGCACGACTGGAAGGGCGCTTTCATCATGCTGGTGATGGTTTTCGTCCTGTCCTCGTTCCTCGACAACATCGCCGCGGCCCTGATCGGGGGGGCGATGGCGCATACGCTGTTCCGCGGCAGAGTGCACATCGGCTATCTGGCGGCGATCGTCGCGGCGTCGAACGCCGGCGGATCGGGGAGCGTGGTCGGTGACACCACTACCACCATGATGTGGATCGACGGCGTCGACCCCCTCGACGTGTTCGAGGCCTATGTCGGCGCGTCGGTCGCGCTGGTGGTCTGCGGTATCCCGGCGGCGATGCAGCAGCAGCGCTATTCGCCAATCCTCAAGCACGAGCATCAGCACATTCATGTCGATTGGACGCGTCTCGGGATCGTGTTTTTCATTCTGATCGTGGCGATCGTGACCAACGTGGTCATGAACGTGAAATTCCCGGAGAGCTCGGATCACTTCCCCTTCATCGGCGCGTCGGTCGTGATCGCGCTGCTGCTCACCGTGCCCCTGCGCCGGCCGGACTGGGAGGTGCTTCCCGAGAGCTTCAAGGGGAGCATGTTCCTCCTGTCGCTCGTCCTTTCCGCCACTATGATGCCCGTGGAGAAGCTCCCCGCGGCGTCGTGGCAGACCGCGATGGGGCTCGGGTTCGTCTCGGCGGTGTTCGACAATATCCCGCTCACCGCGCTCGCTCTGAGGCAGGGGGGATACGACTGGGGCTATCTCGCGTACGGGGTCGGCTTCGGCGGCTCGATGATCTGGTTCGGCTCCTCCGCGGGAGTCGCGCTGTCGAATATGTTTCCCGAGGCGAAATCGGTCGGGGCGTGGCTGCGTCACGGATGGCACGTCACGCTCGCCTACGTCGTGGGCTTTTTCGTTCTGCTCTTCGTGATGGGCTGGCATCCCAACGCGCCTCACAAGAACGTCGGGCCGCCGGCGGTCTCCTCTCCCGAGGGAGGAATCGGGGCGCCCCTGCAATTCTTGTCGTAGATCAATTCTCGCAAGACGCCTCGCGCGAACCGGGCGGCTACGGGCCGCTCGGCCTTGCTTTCACCCATGGTTGGGGATACGATTCGCGGGCTTTGGCGTCCCAAGCCTGGAGGGCTGACGCCGGAACAAAACAACCCCCCGAGTCGTTTACCTGAGCGGCACACGGGGTCAAGAACAAGAACAAACGCGACAGTCACACAACCGTTTCCAATTGGAGGATTCAATGAGCAAGGACCAATCCAAGAAAACAGAAACCGCATCGCGCCGCAAGTTCCTGGCGGGCGCCGCAGCGGCCACCGCGGGGGCGGCGACGCTGGGATTCCCGATGATCGCCAAGGGCCAGACCGGGCCGATCAGCATGCGCTGGCAGTCCACCTGGCCGGCGAAGGACATCTTCCACGAATACGCGCTCGACTTCGCCAAGAAGGTGAACGACATGACCGGCGGCGAGCTGAAGATCGAAGTGCTGCCCGCGGGCGCGGTCGTCCCGGCGTTCGGCCTGCTCGACGCGGTGTCCAAGGGGACGCTGGACGGTGGCCACGGCGTGCTCGTGTACCACTACGGCAAGCAGAACGCGCTCGCTCTGTGGGGCTCGGGCCCGGCGTTCGGAATGGACGCCCAGCAGCTCCTCTCCTGGCACAAATACGGCGGCGGTAAGGATTTGCTCGCCAAGCTGTACGCATCGATCGGCGCGAACGTGGTTTCGTATCCGTACGGGCCGATGTTTACCCAGCCCCTGGGCTGGTTCAAGAAGCCGATCACCAAGGCCGCCGACTTCAAGGGCCTCAAGTACCGCACCGTGGGGCTGTCGGTGGACGTGTTCAACGGCATGGGCGCAGCGGTGAACGCGTTGCCCGGCGGCGAAATCGTTCCCGCCATGGACCGTGGCCTGCTCGACGCCGCCGAGTTCAACAACATGACCTCCGACCGTATCCTCGGCTTCCCGGACGTGTCGAAAGTGTGCATGCTGCAGAGCTACCACCAGAACGGCGAGCAGTTCGAGATCATGTTCAACAAGACCAAGTACGATGGCTTGCCGGCCAAGCTCCGGGCAATCATCGACAACGGCGTGGAAGCCGCGTCGCAGGACCTGGTGTGGAAGGCGATCGACCGCTACTCCAAGGACTACGTCGAGCTGCGGACCAAGGACAAGGTCAATTTCTACAAGACGCCGGCTCCGATCCTGCAGACGCAGCTCACCGTCTACGACCAGGTCACGGAGAAGAAAGGCGCCGACAACGCGCTGTTCAAGGAAATTCTGGCGTCGCAGAAGGCGTTCGCCGAGCGCGTGGTCCGTTGGGACCTGGACAACAACGTCAGCCGCGTGATGGCGTACAACCATTACTTCGGCAAGCAGGCGGGCCAGAAGAAGGCCTGATCGCAAGCCAAGAGTCAGGCAGCGTCAAACACCATCCGGTACGATCGCCGGGTGGTGTTTCGTTTTTTGTGGGGCGGTGACGCGCCGCCCGCGGGGGAAATCGCATGCAGAAACTGCTTCTTTTCATCGACAAGGTGAGCACCTTCATCGGGCACGCGTTTTCGTGGTTGATCGTGACCCTCACCGTGCTCATCACCTGGGAAGTGTTCTCGCGCTACGCGCTCGACCATCCGCACGCCTGGGCGTTCGACATCATGATCCAGATGTACGGAACCCTGTTCATGATGGCCGGCGCCTACACCCTGGCAAAATCCGGGCATGTGCGCGGGGACGTGCTCTACGGCTTCTTCACGCCGCGGGTGCAGGCCTCGATCGATCTCACGCTCTACATCCTGTTCTTCATCCCCGGCGTCATTGCGCTCACCTATGCCGGCTACTACTACGCCGGGGATTCGTGGCGAATCCTCGAGCATTCGAGCATTACCGCCGACGGGCCGCCGCTCTATCAATTCAAGACCGTGATCCCGGTCGCCGGGGCGATCCTGCTGGTGCAGGGCATCGTCGAGATCATCCGCTGCGGCATCTGCCTCCAGCAGGGCGACTGGCCGTCGCGCGAGGAGGACGTCGAGGAAGTCGACGTCGACAAGTTGAAGGAGATGGTCCACGTCAAGGACGAGGACATCCAGAAGCTCGATGCGTATGTGCTGAAGCAGGAGCACGGCAAATGAAGCTGCGCAAGGAACTGTGGTTCGGGTTCT
>Ga0137410_10000084_pt1 | contig 63229 bp, 48 predicted proteins | sample CZODoug1_16funga_FD_108878 | JGI IMG/M metagenome (GOLD analysis project Ga0137410, IMG submission 108878) | Vadose zone soil fungal communities from Angelo Coast Range Reserve, California, USA - CZODoug1_16fungal (Illumina Assembly) | ecosystem: Environmental > Terrestrial > Soil > Vadose zone... | reverse complement strand
GCGGCCTATATGGTCACCGTCCCGTTCTTCTGCCCCGACGTGCCGTACCTGACCAGGAACCCCGTGTTCCTGTTCTCGGAGGACTCGTTCCAGCGCCCCAACCCGTTCACGGCGGACATCGCGGTCGCGATCGACGACGTCCTCGAGAAAAAGCTGGCGGCCGTCGAAGCCCTGCATTCGCAGTTCTTCGAAGGCGGCGCGAACGGCCACGCGGGGCTGGTGCCGGACATGGCCGACGCCGACAAGGTCGCCGCGCGGAAGAAGCAGGTTCGCGACCAGTTCGCGAAGCGCTTCGGGGCGACGGCGACCCGGTTCCGCGCGTCGCTCGACGGGTACTACGGCAAGGATGCGAAGGTCGACTCCGCCGAGGCCTTCGAGATCTGCGAATACGGCCGCCGGCCCGGCGCCGAGGAGATCCGCAGGCTGTTCCCGTTCTTCCCGAAGTGACTTCCTTTTTTTTCACCTGAAACTAATTCTGAGGGGTACTTAACTACACCGCGGGCGGGATCCCCTCAGACAGGAGTGGCTTCATGCCCATCCTCCGCCTGCTCGCCCTGATCCTCGTCGGCGTCCCCGCGCTTTCCGCGCAAGAGATCCAAACGCCGCCGCTGGACCCCTCCAGGGTCGGCGTCGTCTGCCACGTCAAGGTCGTCTCGGACAAGACCCCGGACATGAGCAGCCTGGAGACGTGGAAGAAGGCCTACATCAAGGACGGGATGACGGACGAACAGAAGGCGATGGCCGTCTGGCGCACCGTCCGCACCTTCCAGCACCAGGAGGCGCCGCCCATCGAGTACCTCCACAACGAGGAGGCGGTGCAGGATCCGCTGAAGATCTTCAACGTCTACGGATACTCGCTCTGCAGCATCGCCTCGTGCGAGGTCGAATGCCTGGCGCGCACCGTCGGGCTCCAGGCGCGCGGCCGCATCATCAACTCGCACAGCGTCCCCGAGGTGTATTGGGACGGCGCATGGCATCTCCTCGACGGATCGCTGATGTGCTACTTCCCGAAAGCCGACGGCAAGCTGGCGAGCGTCGACGAGATCATGGCCGGCATCAAGGAGTGGTACGAGAAGAACCCCGGCTACAAGGGCAACGGCCAGAAGCTCGGCGAGTTCATGCGCGGCGGCGGCTGGAGGAAGGGCCCCGAGGTGCTGAGCCGCTGCCCGAGCTACGACGAGAACGGCTGGCTCGAGGCCGCCACCCACGGCTGGTATTCGACGATGCAGGAATACGACGGATCCGCGAACGGCATCTACGAGTACGGCTACTCCCAGGGCTACGAGGTGAATATCCGGCTGCGGCCCGGCGAGCGGCTGACTCGCAACTGGTCGAACAAGGGATTGCACGTGAACATGAACGGCGGCGGAGGGGTGCCGGGCTGCATGACCCAGAAGGTCGGCCAGGACTCGCTCCGGTATACGCCCAAGGACGGCGACCTCGCCCCGGGCCGCCTGGGCAACGGCACGCTCGAATACGACGTCCCCGCCGCGCTGCTCCAGGAAGCCGCGAGGTCGGGCTCCTTCACCGTCCGCATGCCCTCGAGCTACGTCTACCTGACCGGCAAGGCGACGTTCAAGTCGGCGGCGCCCGTCAGCGTCCAGTTCTCCGACAACAACGGCCTCGACTGGAAGGACGTCGCGGTCACCGGCAACACGATCGACCTGACGCCGCTCGTGTTCCGCCGCTACGACTACCGCCTCCGGTTCAAGGGCGCGCTCCAGCAGCTGCGGATCGAGCACGACATCCAGAACTCCCAGCGCGCGCTTCCGGCGCTGGCGATGGGAAAGAACAGCCTGACCTTCACCGCCGGCCCGCCCGAAAGCACGGTCACCGTCGAGGGCAGCACCAACGACTCCTCCAAGGGGAAGAATCTGCTCAGCACCGACTTCCATCCCGAGAAGAACGGCATGGACGGCTGGTGGATCCAGGGCAAGGGCGATCTGACCTATACCCTCACGGCGCCGGGCGACATCACCCGCGTCCGCTTCGGCTCCCACTACCGCATCCGCGACGCGAAGGACGGCATCGACTACCAGGTCTCGTACGACGGCGGCAAGACGTGGAAGACGGTCGACCGCGTGGTGGGCCCGACGCCCGGCCACTGTCAGTATGTCGCCACGGCGGACGTCCCCGCCGGCACGCGCGAGGCGAAGGTCCGCTTCGCAGGGACGAGCCGCAACACCACGGGCTTCCTCAACCTGCGCATCGACGCCGACTACCGCGAGCCCCTCGGCGGCTTCCGCCCGGTCAAGGTGACGTACCGCTGGGAGGAGGACGGCAAGGCGAAGGAGCAGGTCTTCGTCGCGAAGAAGGCGGAGGAGACGTGGACGGTCAGCTGCGCGGCGAAGCCGGTGATGAAGTCGATCGTGATGGAGCTGGCCGAATAGCGCGCGCTACTTCGGGAATTCCGGCCGCTTCGACCAGTCGGAGCCCAGGTCGACCAGCGTGGTCGAGGCTCCGTCCTTGTCCTGCCGCAGCGTCTGGATCGGCAGCGTCGTGTAGTACGACTTGACCATCTTGCCGCCGGTCTTGCCCTCGACGACCAGGCAGTCCAGGGAACGGTTCTTCACGCGGGCGGTATACTCCCAGACCTTGGTCGTGGTGTAGCCGCCGTCGGCCCCGCCCTCGACCTGCAGCACTGCGCCGTGATACTTGCCCGAGAGCAGCGCGTACGTCTTCGGCGCGCCCTCGTCCAGCGTGTCCGTGCGCACTTCGCAGAGGAAGGTCTGGCCGTCAAAGCTGAAGGTCTTCTCGCCGCGCAAGTAGACGACGGGGGCGTCGATCTTCTTCTCGCTGACCGCGGACGCCTGGCCGTCGGCGCTCGTCTGCGTCGCGAGCGTGTAGGACGACGCGCTCTTTTCCTTGAGCCCGATGTCGGTGTACGTGGTCTTGCTGCCGGCGACGGTCTTGAGCCGGTACCAGCTCCCGGGCGTCTCGTCGGCCCAGGGATTCACGGTCTTGATGGGGACAGCCTTGGGCTTGGGCACGGGCTTCACCCAGGGCCGGGTCGGCGTGTTGTCGACGACGACCGGGGGATTGACCACCGGCGGCACGACGACCGGCGGATTCACCACGGGCGGGACGACCACGGGGGGGTTGACCTCGACGTTCGGATCGGGCGGCTTCGGGTGCAGGTCGGGATTGTCGGCGACCGGATCGGGGGCGATCGGGGCCTCGGGGCTGAACACCTTCCAGCCGTAATACCCGCCGACGGCGAGGATGACGGCGAAGAGGGCGATGGCCGCCAGGAGCGGGGTCTTGTTGGATTTCGGCGGCGGCTTGAACTTAAACACGGGCTTGCCCTGGAGGGCGGCCCGCTCGGCGGTGCCGCCTCCGACGGGAGAGGTGCGGGACGAGCGGGCGGCCGGCGCGCTGACCGGCGCAGGTTGCTCGGTGGTGGCGCCCATGCAGTCGCTGGAACAGAACGTCCCCTGCGACGCCTCGAGGAGGCAGAGCGCGCAGACCGGCTTGGCGCAACGGTCGCAGCTCGCGACGGCCGGCGTATCCGAATGGTTCTGGCACTGGGTGCCGATGGAGCGCCACTTGGTGCCCTCGGAGACGATGGGCATGGGATCGTCGCCCGAGGCGGGCGGCAGGTTCATGCCTTCGGACTCGGACGACGGGGAAGGCGCATCGTCGAAGATGGACTCGATCTTCTGGGATCCGCCGCTGCCGACGGTGGCGGCCTCGACGAACTTGGGGACTTCGCGGCCCTCCACGAAGGCGGCATGGCATTCGCTGGAACAGAACGTGCCTTCCTTCTCGTCGACCACGCACATGAGGCAGATCGACTTATCACAGGCTTTGCACGTGGCGAGCGCCATCGACTCCGGATGGTTGGCGCAGCTCTTATCCATTCCTGTCCCCTAATGTGTTGCCGTCCAGAAGTATAGCTCGAGTCGCCGTGGATGGGAATCGCCGCTCAAAAAAGTCCCTACCGGGAGGTAGGGGCCTGCATAGGGGGGTCGTTATGGGTTGGCAACCCAGGGCAGGATCTTCGGAGAAAGCCGGTCTTTCCAGGGGACCGTCACTCCCGGATCGAGTGCGCGGGCGCTCCGAAGCAGGGTGCCGACGCGTTCCTGCAGCGGCCCCGGCGCTTCGGCCGCGAGCAGTCCCGTAAAGAGGTCGAGGATCGCGCGGACCGCCAGGGTGTGCGCCCGCAGAGCTCCGGGCAGCTCGCCCCAGGCCTTCACCCCCTCGCAGGAAGCGCCCCGGATTCCGAGCTCGCGCAAGAAGGCGGGATCGGACATCGAAACGGGCTCCGTCATCGCGTGATCCACCGAGGCGAGCCACCGCTCCAGCTCCCCTCGCAGCTCGTTCCGGCCCGTCAGCTTTTCCCGGGTGCTCTGCAGCGCGGCGGCTTGCGACGCGAACAGGTCCTTCGGCAGCCGACGCTCCTCCAGACGGCGCATCGCCTCTTCGCCGTCCCGAAGCAGCCGGTCGAGCTCCCCGTCGTCTCGTCCGCCGGCAAGGCTCGACATCCGGGATCCGCGAAGCGCGGCGGCGATGCGGAGGGCGGCCCGGACGCCGGGGGCGACGCCGGCGTCGGCGGCCGAGACGGCCAGCTCCTCGAAGACGCGCGCGCTTTGCAGGACCTTCGAGGTCTCCGCGCGGTCGAGGGCCTGGAGGGTGGGCAGCTCCGCCGGATAGCGGTCCAGGAACTCCCCGAGCCAGACGAAGCGGCGCGGAGGCGTTTCCAGAACGGTTCGGGGCAGCAGCGCCGGCTGCAGGATCTGCGGGATAGATTCCGGCTTGTCCGCAGGAGACGCGACCGAGACGGCGTCGAGCGCGAGGATCATCGCCCGCTCGTATCGGCCGAGCACGGACTTGAGGCGTTCGTCGACGAGCGCCGCCATCTGAGCTCCCTCGGGCGGAAACCGCTCCAGGATCGCTTTCCCCGCGCGGAGCGTCCGGAGGGCCTCTTCGAAGCGCTCCTGGTCGCAAAGTCCCAGCACCTTTCGCTGGAGGGCCGACAGATCGGGGTCGCCGTCGGGGGGAGCTGAGGCCCTCCGCTCGGCCGCGGCGAGCTCGTTCTTCAGGGGCTCCCGAAGGGCTGCCGCTTCGGGATGCCGGGTCGAGTCGAGATGGGACAGGGCCTCCTGCAGATGCTGCCGGCGGAGCAGGGGATCGGTTTCAGCCCGGGCCTGCAGGGTTCTCGCCCTGGCCCACACATAGTGGGGATAATAGGGGTCTCCGTGGCGCCCCTCGCGGTCGCGATACAGGAGCTTCTCCGTCTCCCGGGGCTGAAACCGAAGGGCCTCCTGCAGGCGGCCCACGGCCTCCTCGAAATCCCCCCTGCTCAGCGCCTGCTCCGCGTCGCGACAGGCGGCGCCGGCCTGGGCGGCGTCGTCGCGGCACGCGAGCAGAAAAAGGACGAGGATCATGAGCGCCTCTCAGAACTGGATCGACAGTCCCAGCGTGTTGAGGAACACCAGGCTTCCGCTTTTCCCGAAGAGGAGTTCCGGGCTGTAGGTCAGCCCGAGCTTTCCGCTGATCTGGATGCCGCCCGTCGCGCCGATCGCGAAGCCGAAGCCGCTGTTCAGGTCGGCGATGTCGCCGTAGTACGCATAGAGCACGCCGGCCCGTGCCATCAGGATCCACAGGCTGTCCCGCAGGAAGGAGTAGTCCATCCCCAGGGAGAAGAAGGTGGCGAGACCCCGTCGATGATCGACGCTGGGGCTCAGATTCCGGTCGATCGTCATGAAGGCCGCCTCGGCGAAGAGCCCGAAGTACTCCCCGCCGGGATCGCTCGCGGGGGAAAGCCACGGGACGGGCGCGTGCGCGCCGATCGTGAGCGCCGGTGCCGGATCCGCCCGATACTTGGTGCTGTAGACGGCGAATCCGATCGCCGGACTGAGCTCGAACCAGTCCAGGTCCAGCACCGGCCGCTGCGGGGCAGTCGCCGGCGCCCGGTCCGTCGGAGGGAACGGCTCCTGTCCGGGATCCTGGACCTTCGGCTCGTCGAAGGCCATCCGCTGGGGAAGGCCGGTGCGGGACTCGACCGCGACCTGGGGCAGGAAGACCAGGGCGCCGAGAAGGATCAACATGGGAAGACCCTCCGGCGCCGGACGAGCATCCCTGCCACCGCGGGGATCAACAGCTCCAGACCCAGAAGGCCGCACTGGCCGGCCGGCGCGTGAAGGGGCAGAGGGGAGTCGGTCACGGTCAGGTCGACGGCGACTGTCTGCGGCGAGTTGATCGCCGCCGGATCCGAGATCTGGACCGTCGCCGTATAGTGGCCCGGCGCCATTCCGCCGGCGCCGGCCGTCATCAGCAGCGGCTGCGAGCCCAGGGCTCCCAGCGCGCCGCCCGAGGGGGACGTTCCCAGCCAGGCGGCTCCTCCCGCCACGGTCCAGTTCAGCGTGCCCGAACCGGTGTTCGTCACGCTGACGGCCGCCGGCGCGGACGAGCCCTGGTCGATGGACATAACGAAGCTCAGCGTCCCCGGACTCACGCCGATTTTCGGCAACGCGTTCACGTTGAGGGTGACCGGAATGCCCTGCGGGCTGTTCGACGCGCCTGCGGCCGTGATCTGGACCGCGGCGAGGTAAGTCCCCTCGGTCAGCCCGGTCGTATTCACCGAGACGCTCAGGGCCTGGTTATTCCCCGCCGTCAACGAGCCGGACGTGGGGCTGACGGCGAGCCAGGCCGCATTGGTGGACCCGGACCAGGTCAGCGTCCCGCCTCCCCCGTTGGAAAGCGTGAGCGATTTGGACGCGGGACTCGCGCCGCCCTGGGGTCCGTCGAAGGTGAGAGACGAAGGCGTCCGCGTGATCAGGGGCGCCTGGCTGACGATGAGGGTGACGCCGACGGACTGCGGCGAGTTGACCGCCGACGAGGAGCTGACGCTCATGCTTCCGGAGTAGGTTCCGGCAGGGAGACCGGTCGCGTCGACGGAGAGGGCGACCGATTGAGACGCGCCCGGAGTCAGGCTTCCCGAGGACGGGCTTCCGGCGAGCCAGGCTGTTGGAAAGGCGGCCGACCAGGATAACGTCCCGCCCCCCGTGTTCTGGACCGAGACGGACTGGCTCGGGGGATTCAGCCCACCCAGGGCGACGGTGAAGGTGAGCGAGCTGGGACTCAGCGCGATCCGTGCCACGGCGTTGACGTGAAGCGTGACGGCGCAGGTCTGCGGGGAGTTCGACGCCAGGGGATCGCTGATGCGCAAGCTTCCGGTGAAGGTTCCCGACGTCAGCCCGCTGAGATTCACCGAGACCGCGAGGTCGATCGACTCCGACTTGTTCAATCTTCCGGAAGTCGGCGTAACCGTGAGCCAGGACGCCGTCGAGGTCGCCGTCCAGTTCAGCTTTCCGTCCCCGGTATTCTGGACGGTGAGGGTCGACGGCGCGGGGGCGGGGCCGCCCTCCGGGGCATCGATCGTGAGGGTGGTCGCCGAAAGTCCGATCTGGGGAGCCGGGAGCAGGAGCAGGAGGCAGATCGCGGTTCTCATTGCGGCTCCACGCGCAGCAGGGGCTGCTGAAGGTCGCCGGAGACCACGATGGTGTCTCCGGGATTCAGACGCGGCAGGTGCGACGACCAGCGCCGCTGCGGGTCCTGGATCGACGGCCAGCACATTTCGAGGACCGCTCCCGAGCGGGCGATCTCCAGGCTGCGAATCGCGGCCGGCGTGAAATCGCGCGCCTTCTCGACGTTCTCCTCCAGGATCCGGAACTCGGCGAACGGGGTGACATTGATGCGGAGCGTCCAGGTCCCCTGATAGGCGAGCACCTGGTCCAGCAGCTGGATGCCTTCCGACAGCGGCCGGACGTCGATCCCGTCGTCCGGGTCGTCGGCCGAGAAGCGCAGTTCCGTCATCTTCCGGCGAAGCAGCTCGGCCTGCGTCTTCGTCTCCTTCGAAGTCCACGCCTCGCCCCGGCCGCCGGCGGCCGTCTTGCGGGCGTCCTCCACGAGGGACGTTTCCAGGCGGATCAGGGCCTTCCGGAAATCGACCCGGAAGTCGTCCTCGAGCTCCGGGAATTCCCGGAGGCTCGCGCGAAGCGGCTCGACCTCGGCGCCGGCGGAAAGTCCTTCGAGACGGGAAGCCCAGTCCCGGCAGGCCTTGTCGAGCGCCACGTCGCGACCCGCGATCGCCGCTTCATAGTCCTTCAGCCGCGGATGCCCCGGCGCCTTGCGCTGAAGCTCGGCGACCGCCGCGCGGAACGGCGGCCACTGGCCGGCGGCCTGGTATCCGGCCGCCAGTTGGGCCAGGTCGTCGCCGGGGCCGCCGGCGACAGCGGCCGCGGGCGACGTCGACGACAGCCGCCAGGGAAGCGCGAAGGCGACCAGGGCCAGGACCGCGGCGGCCACTCCGGCGAGGCGCCAGCGGGTGCCGGCCACGACGCGGCGCGTCGCGGGCTTCTGGGGGTCGGCGTCGCGCGTCCAGACGGCCAGCGCGTCGGCGAACTCCAGCGCGCTCTTGTGGCGGCCCTCGCGGTCCTTCGCCAGCGCCTTCAGGCAGAGGGCGTCCAGGTCCCTCCGCATCTCCGCCGGGCATGCCGCGACTTCCTTCGACTTCTGGAGGAGGCGCGCGACGACGTCGCTGGGCGGTTCGGGGGGATCCGTCACGACCTTGCGCAGCACGCTCGGGATGTTCTCGCCCTTGAACGGGGCCTCCCCCGTCAGCATCTCATAGAGGATGACGCCGAGCGAATAGACGTCGGTGCGCGGGTCGATGTCGGAGGTATGGCCCAGCGCCTGCTCGGGCGCCATATAGGCCGGCGTTCCGCGGATGCCGCCGCGCTCGACGCCTTCGGCCTGGACCTCGTTGGCGATGCCGAAGTCGGCGACGGTGGGCTTGCCTCCGACGCCGATCAGCACGTTCTGGGGCTTCAGGTCGCGGTGCACGACCGGCGGATCCTGCCGGTGGGCGTGATGGACCGCTAGGGCGATCGTGCGGAGCAGCTTCAGGAAGCGCCGGGGCTCGAGATAGAACCTCGTGCGCACCCGGGCGTCGGCAGGCCCGTGGATCCGCTCCGCGAGCGTGCCGCCGTCGATATAGTCCATGCTGATGAAGTAGCGCCCGTCCCGGCAGTCGACCTCGTGGATCTGGACGATGTTCGGATGCTGGAGCCGCGCGGCCAGCCGGGCTTCGCGGAGGAAGTCCTGGACGCGCTGCAGGTCGCTGAGCTCGACGCCCGGCCGGGCGGAGGAGTGGAGGAACTTCAGGGCCACGTGTCGCGAAAGGTACGAGTCCCAGGCCTCGAGGACGGTGCCGGTCGCCCCCCGGCCGATCTCTCGGAGCAGGATGTACTTTCCGAACAGGTTGGACGGGTTCTGCGATCGGTGCTGGACCTCGTCCGGGAGCGGTGCGGCCAGGATCGCGGTCAGGGTCTCGTCCAGCTTGGCCTCCCTCGGCGACAGGATGGTGGAGGCATAGAACTCCTCCTTGAGAGAGCGTCCGCACTGGGTGCAGGACGGATCGAGGATGGTCGACGACGTCTCCAGCCGGCAATCCGGGCAGAAGTATCGCTGGGTCGGGGTCTCGGACGGCTCGGCCGCCCTGGAATCCATCCGTCCTCCCCATGGATTGCTCCGCAGCCCGCCTCGTCTGCGGACACCCCGGTCTACCGGAACTCGCCGGAAGATAGATGCGGTGAAACGCGGGGCGTTACGGGGTGCTTCCGTTGCGGTCGATGCGATTTCAAGCAACACGGCCCCGAGGGACGGATCGGTTCGGTGAAGGTTGAAGGAGAGGTAGCCCATGTCGAAGTGTTCGAAGTGCGGTACGGCCTGGACGACCCTGGGAATGTCGCTCTGCCCGGTGTGCGGAGCCGCGGTCGAGGGGGAAGGACGCGCCTTGGAGCCGTCCCTGGAGAGACTGCAGCCCGAAGGCAGCCCCCTGAAGGCGTTGAGCACGGGAGGTTCGGAAAAGTCCCGGACGAACGGGACGGCGGTGCTGGAAGGTCCGCCGCCCGAGGCATCGGCGAAACCGGAGCCGGCTCCTCCGGAGGCGGCGGCGGTCGCGGAGAAAGCCGACGAGTCCCCTGCGGCGGAGCACGACCCCGGGATGCCGCTGAAGCTGACTTTCTTTCCGAAGATCGAACGGACCCGGCATGTCGTCCCGAGGCCGGCTCCTCCGCCGGAGAAGGCCGCGGCGTCGAAGTCCAAGCCCCCTGCGGCAGCGGATCCCGGGAGCCTGGACGCCTCCGTCGTGTTGAAGGGGGACTCCGCGGATCCGAAGTCGCTGCCGTCCCCGGCGCGGCCGCTGAACGCGCCGTGGATTCTCGGCGTGATGGCGATGGTCACGGCGCTGCTGCTTCCGATCACGGTGGCGAACGAGAGCAACCGCATCATGGGCATCATCGGGTTCTGTCTGAGCGGCTTTTTCCTGCCTTTCGCGCCGATCGCCTGGATCGCCGGCTTGAGCGCGGAGAAGCGCCGGCGGGAGCAGCGCCTGCGTCCGGAAGCCCGGGTCGTCGTTGGCCGCCTGCTCGGCCAGTCGGGGACGCTGCTCCTCGTCGCGGAAATGACGGTGGCGCTGATCCTGATCGCGGGCCTGCGCCTGTCGGGCCAGTTCCCATCGACGTTCTGGACGCTGCCTCAGACCTGGTGAGCGAAGGATTCCATTCGTCGGCCGGGGGGGAAGGTCTCCCCGGCCGGCGGATGAGGTCGCGCGCGGAGAAGTCGTGATGGCGCGACGGTCGCGCGGGTGGTATGCTTCCCCCGGCATGCGATTCACCGCGCGAATAAGCCTGTAGACCCCGCCGAAGGCCGCGTCCGCGGCCGGTCGTCGCGCTTTTCTTCCCCGCGTTTTCGAGAGCGATTCCGTTTTCCAGGGCCCGTAGCTCAATTGGCTAGAGCAGGGGACTCATAATCCCTTGGTTGCCGGTTCAAGTCCGGCCGGGCCCACCAACTCCTTCTACTACATGCGGTTAGAGACGGCCTATCTGCCAACTGAAAGCCTCATGTCCATGAGTACTCCGGTGAGTACTTTTTTCGTTCTAGAGCTCGGAGTTTCCCCTGGGAGGATTCGATACTCGCTGAAAAACCGATTACTAAAGTCCCTTGGTTGGGAATTGTTCGGTATTCTCAACCTCACGGTTATTGTTTAGAATCTGGGTCAGGTAGGCCGATCTGTATGGGGGAGCGGCATGACCTCATCTCAAGCACTGCCCGTATTGCCGAATCGTCAGAAGCTTCTTCTCGCGCTACTCCAGGCCATTGGGGGGCGAGCGGGGAATCTCGACTTCCAGAAACTACTCTTCCTGTACTGTGCCCAGGCTAGCGAAGAACCTGTGTACGAGTTCGTGCCTTACAAGCTCGGAGCTTTCTCATTCACCTCCTACGCGGATCGCCGCAAGTTGGTCGAGCGTGGTCTGATCGAGGACATTGAGAACACCTGGCAGATTACCTCGGAGGGGCGGAAGGTGACCGGCGCCGAGTTCGGTACTTGTGTCGACTTCGCACATCAGATGGCGGGATTGCGAGGCGATGCTTTGGTCGCCGAGACCTACCGCCGGTTTCCCTACTACGCGATTCGGAGCGAGGTAGCCGCACGACTGCTCTTTGGTGACGATGCGGCCCTTCGAGGTATTGAGGAGGCGCGTCCAAGCGAAAGCGCCGGCGGCCTGTTTACGCTCGGATACGAAGGTAGAACGCTAGAGCGTTACTTGAATTCCCTGCTACGTTCCGCAGTTACAGTGCTTTGCGACGTTCGACGGAATCCTATTAGTAGGAAGTACGGCTTCTCCAAGAAGACCCTTTCCAATGCGTGCGAGGGAGTGGGTATTCGCTACGAACATCTCCCTGAACTGGGCATTCCGTCGGAGGAGCGGAGGGACTTGGAGACGCAGGCTGACTACGATGCGCTCTTTGACGACTACGAGCGTAGTGCGCTTCCTCACCAGGGAGCGAACGTGTCCAAGATCGCCGGATGGATTCGAACCGGTGCGAACGTGGCACTGACCTGTTACGAACTTGAACCGAACCGCTGCCACCGCCATTGCGTCGCGGAGGTCGTCGAGCGCGAACTCGCGGTCGAAGCCTCCCATCTGTAAGAGGGCCCATGCCCGATCGGATCCTAGTCACTGTCAAGACCTACCCCACGTTGTCCCGGAAGTACGGAGAAACCGTCTGCACGGCGGGGCTCAGAGAGGACGGTAGTTGGGTTAGAATCTATCCTGTCCCGTTCCGCAGGCTCGATGAGCAGCAGCAATACAGCAAGTTCGACTGGATCGATTGCAGCCTCGTCCGGAGTACGAAGGATCTCAGGCCTGAGACCTATCATCCAACGAACTTGAGCGACATCCATACAAGCGACCACATCGGAACGGAAGATGAATGGTCAGATCGCCGTCGGATCGTCCTCAAAACGGCTCAGGTCTACACCAGCCTGGGCGAGTTGATCGAAGGGGCCAAGCAGAACAAGTTATCGCTGGCCGTCTTCAAGCCGACTCGAATCCTCGATCTCACTGTTGAGCAGGAGGATCGGGAATGGGATCCGCAGAAGGTTGAGGTGATGCGGGCTGAGAACAGCCAACTCGATCTGTTTGACGACAAGTCCTGGGCGACAACCTTCCATGTCATCCCAAAACTCCCCTACAGCTTCTCGTATCGGTTCGAGGACGCGGAAGGCAAGGCCAGCGAGCTTCAGATCCTCGATTGGGAGATTGGAGCACTTTATTGGAACTGCCTCGTCGACGCTCATGGAGATGAAAAGACGGCGCTGGCAAAGGTGCGTGAGAAGTATGTGGGTGAATTCTTTGAGAAGGATCTCCACTTCTTTTTGGGAACGACGCAGCGCTTCCACCTAATCGCGCCAAATCCGTGGGTGATCGTGGGGGTATTCCCAATCCCGCATGAGCGGCAGCTGCGGATGTTCTAGGTTGTCAATCTTGGGACTTGAAGCTGGATGACTACTCACACTGATACCTTGTCCAAGCACTTCGAGGATTGGTGGGGAGTAGCGGGCAAGCGCATCCGCGTCGGAGAGGATCCGCTCTGGGAACTATCCGAAGACTATGCCGTGTTGGCATTCCCGCCGAGAATCCGGACAGACAAGAAGGGTAAGACGTGGGCCCGTGAATGGACGTACGCGACCTGTGGGATGTCACAGCCGGGAGATGCTGACTGCCTCGAGCTATTCGTCGAGTCTCCGCAGGAGACGCTGAATATTGTCGAACTCCTCAACATGACCGCCCATTTCCATCGAACCGGGAGCGCATTGGGTTTGGGGCATACCTTGAATTTCGGCCGGCCGTGGCTACCGGGCTCGCTCTGCCATCATGGATTCATCTCGCTACCCTACATTGATGATCCGCAATTGGAGCATGCGCATGTGCTTGGCAAGGAGGTTCGGATCCTCTGGTTGATTCCGATCACGCGTGAGGAAAGAGAGTACAAAAAGAAGCACGGAGTCGAGGCGCTTGAAGATCTCTTTCAGCGATCCAAGTTCAGATTCGGTGATCCTTCACGTCCCAGTATGAGTGTACTGTTTTCCGTCTTTCTTGGTCCTGATCCGTCCATCATCGTCACGGAGTTTCCAAACGTAGAGCGGTCCTAACAGTCATACGGAGCCGTTTCTGGGGCATTTCGACCTGTTGCGTCGCGGTCCGTCCGGATCCTCTTTCCCGATCTCATAATCCCTTGGTTCCCGGTTCGAGTCCGGCCGGGCCGACACCAATAGCCCTGGTTTCAAGGTCGATCAGGTGGAGGTGGGAGATGCCGTACTACTACGAATGGGGTAGTATGCGCCGGGATAGAACGAATCCGCCCTCACTTGCCCGAGAGTCTGGCTTTCCAGCGCGAAATGACGCGCTCCTGGTAGTCGACGACCAAGCGCCCTTGCTCGTCGATGTAGTGGCTCCAGGTCCCGGGCTGGACATCCATGACGTCCCCCTCCCAGCTTACGAATGCCGTCTGCCGAAGCTCGCGGGCAGTCAAGCTCGGACCCGGAATCGCCGTCCGATGACCCTCCCAGCCGTAACGCCAGATGGCGTCTTCGATCGACCAGACGACATCTCCGTTGTGCCACAGCCAGCGGTCGGGACGGTGAACCTCGCCCCACGCTTCCCGTAGAGCCTGGAGCATCATTTCAGGGTTTCTTTGGAGAAGCTCCAGGGCGCGAGGCCGGGCTCCTTCCAGGTTCAGGAACGCGGCGACTGCCACCGATCCCTCGGGACGCTGTCCGGAGCGCTCGGCTTCATTCCATCGGTCTCGGGCGAATTTCCTCGCGCCCAGGAGGCAAACCGCTCGGACGGAATCCCCAGAGGGCCAGTCCCGTTTCAGGACCGGTTCCATCTCCGGAAAGAACACCTCTTGACCCAATTCGGCGAGCGCCCGGACCGCGGGACCCTGGACCATCAAGTCGGTCCCTCGCAGCAGCTCAAGGAGGGCAGGAACGGCGTCGAGCCTGCCCATCCGTGGCAGAAGCGAGACGAACTTTGCCCGATCGTATTCTGGAGCGGTTTTTGCGGCTCGGAGAGCCGCGGCCATGCCTTCCCGCACACCAAGAGTCGCCAGGGCTTCAAGAGTCGCCTGGAGATACCACCTGGACTCATGAACAGGCGCATTGACTCTGCGGACGAGTTCCGGAATCTCCCCCCTCAAATTGAAGCGGGCGACGAGGGCTGCGTAGACGGAGGAATCCGTTTTTCTCGCGCGGGCCAGCAGGGTCTCCAGGTACCGGGTGTTTCCCTTCTCAAGGAGGTAGGCCATCGCCGGGTGCGAGTCGCTGTCATCCAGGTATTCGGCCACGCGATCCGAAAGGTCGATCGAGGGAAAGGAATGAAGCAGCCAGAGGACCTGCTGTCTCGCCGAGGCATTGGGGGTCAGCAGGGCTTCCAAGAGTCGCGACGCGGTCTCCGGCCGCACGCAAGCGGCAAGCGCGGAGATGGCGACCCGATCATTGTCGCCGCCCAGGAGCCGATAGAGCCGTAGAACGTCGTCCAGCACCGCGGGATCGCGCGCCTTCGCGGCCGCAAGGAAGAAGCGCCGGCGGACCCTCGGGTCCTGATGATCGAGGACCCGGCGCGGCACCGCCCCCAACTCCCCGAGTGCCACCGCCGCGGCATCGCCATCGCCTGTCGGGACAAGTTCTTCAAGTCGAGTCCGCGCTTTCCCGCAGCGGATCCTCACCAGCGAGTCTATCGCGAGTTTTTGGAGATCCGCACGGTCGGAGTCCAGCATTCGGAGGAGAACCGTCTCCGCGCGTTCGGGGTCGAGGTCGAGCAATAGACCGATCGCCTCTTCCAAGACCCGCGACAGGTCAACCTTGATCCCCTGGGACCATTCGCCTCCATTGTCGAAGGCATCCTTGATCGTTTCCGGGGGAGAGTTGAGGACTCGAGTGATGAACCGCTCGGGAAGAGCTGCGTGAGCGCGACCGAGGCCCGCTCGGCGCAGGGACTCGAACCGTCGGCGCAACATCGGCGCGCTTGTCTCGCGATCAAGGAACTGATCGAGGTCCCGCAGGCAGACGGGATCGGCTACGCATTCGAGGCGTCGCGCCTTGAGGACGTCCCTGACGCTCTCCTCAGGATCCATTTCCAACGTCGCCCGGAGTGCCGGTTGCGCCGAGAGCACGAGAGGATCCAGCGAGCCTAGGGCCTTGGCTCGTACCGGAGCATGGCGGTGGTGGAGCAGGTCCACCATCGCCTTCTCGTCGGGCTTCCCGAAGTGCAGGTAGACCGCGGCCATTTGGCCCCCCGCGTATGGGTCGGGATCATCGACCAGCGCCCGGAGCACGTCCGGATAGGGGCTGAGGACTCCGGTCTGAGCCATGAAGGAGAGCGCCCAATGCACTGTCGGGTCGGGGTCGCGGGCGAGCGCCGGAAGAATATCGCGCGCCTTCGTCCAGTCATCGTCTTTCAATGCATAGACGGCGGCGGACCGGTGGCTGCCGCGGGGCGATCGGAGGGCCTCGAGCCGTTCCTCGGAGGTCCAGAGGACCGAGAAGGCGCGGCCGACCCATTGGGATCTCCGCGTCGTTGCCAGCAAGTCGGGGATCAACTCGCGCAGCCCCAGGTTGCCGATGGCCTGCGCGATCGTGTCGATGGCGTTGTCTTCCTTGGCAGCCTGAAGAACGGCGCGAACATCATCGAGGTGGGTGCGCGCAACTTCCATTGCTCCCAGAAGACCCAGCAGATAGAGCGCTCGCCAACGGATTTCTGCGTCAGGGTTCCGGAGATGGAAGGCCAGTTTTTCCGCTGCGCCTGGAGGCTTCAGGCGGATCAACGCGATATCCACATCCTGCTGGAGGAGAAAAGGTACCAGATCGAGGAGGTTTACAATTTCGCCGCTCGCCTTCCAGCGGGTCAAAAGTGCGACTGCATCCTTCACGGGGAACCATCGGTCGTTCTTTTTCTGCCCAATCTCAATCTGATAACGGACGGCTTGAGCGACGAGTGGCGACTGGGCCAGGCTACCGATGATCGAAAGGCAGCGCAGGGTCTCCATCGGGTGGGGATCTGTTCCGGTAGCCAAAAGCCGGGCGACGTCATCCGCAGCCTCGCTTGAGCCGATCGATTCCAGTGCCTGTACTGTTTCCGCAGCATCTTTGGGGTGGTCCGCCAGGCGCTGTCGGAGATAAGGAACCGCGGGCTGGCCGATCTTCGCAATGAGTAGCGGAGCTGCCAGAAGAGGCTCGCGCTTCAAGGCGTCGAAGACGTCCGGATAAAGCCCGGAGACCTGATACCACAGTGTGGCCCAGACGACGGTTCCTTTGAGCTCCGGATCTTGGAGGAGTTCCCTGGATTTCGCAAAGAGTTCGGAGATACCGAGCCTCAAGCCGTGCTGCAGGGTCTTCCTTCGCAGCTCCGGGTCCAGCTCCTCCCATCGTCGGAGTCGTTCCAGGATGTCCTCGCGCGTCGCGGCGACTTCGAACAGATTGGAGAGGGTGGACTCACGCGCCTGCTCGGAGAGATCCTTGAGGAGAAATCGAGCGATCGAGACCCCCGTCTCGCTCTCCAGCGCACTAGGACGAGCGACGAGCAGGCGAGCCCATTCCCTGCGGACATCGAGGAACGCTTCACCGGGCCGGACTAGGCAAGACAGATAGGGAAGCAATCTGGCCATCTCGCCCGGCGATAGAAAGAGCAGCCAGTAAGGATCGTCCTCGGGCCCGCGTTCCTGAGTCCGGCCGAGGGCCGCGACAGCTCTTGCAGCGACGTCGGGCACCGGCGAGAAAAGTTCGTCCACCAGGGAGGGATACTCCCGGAGAATCCGTTGCGGAAGCGCCTCACGGCATTTCTCCTTGCGGATCAGCCACTTTCCACCCTCGACCACCTCGCGCAGCCGAGCCCGGAGATCGAGCTCTCGGGCTGCATCGAGGGCAGAGTGAAGTCGGTCACTGCGCTTCGGATATTCGCGGATGAGCGCCTGCATCGCTCGGTCGCGCACTTCGGCCTTGTCCGATTCGAGATCCCGGATCCAGCCGTCGACGCTGTCCTGGAATCTGCAGAGGAATAGGAGCATGCAGAGCGATTGCAACATCATGTTCTTCTAAGTAATAGGACGTCGAGACTGCTGGGTTCAGCTGCCAATTCTTTCCTCAACATTCCCCTGAGTTTTCTTTGACGTGAGAAACCTTTCCTGCAGATTCGAGTGCCGTTTTTTGTGCCGTACTTGTGCCAACTTGGGGGCCAAAACAGGCCTTTTTGTGCCTCATCCAGCCCTAAACTAAAACCGCGTATAACCGAGCTAGAGCCCGTTCTGACCCCGTCCAGCCCACTTTCGCCGCATCTCTCTTTTCGCCCTCATAAGGCCTTGGCTGTGGGTTCGAATCCCGCCCGGTCCACCATTTTTCTCCTTTGACTCAGTGAGGATGCAGGTGCCGATGATGTAGGTCCGCGACGTGGTCATGCTCGTGTTCTAGCCGTCCATGCTCATGAGAGTGCGAGTGGGGTTCAGGCCCCTCGATCCCTTGATGTTCATGGCGGTGATGCTCATCATGAATGTGTCTGTGTTCGTGTCGGGATGCTTCGTGAACATGCCGGTGCGAGTGCTCGACCCGAATGAGAAGCCATGCTCCCGGGATCATGAAGAGGGCGCCGGCTGCGGACCACAGACTGGGTATCTCGCCCAAGAGCGCCCAGGAGACCACGATTGCAATTCCGGGAGCGGTTGCGAATAGCGCGGAGGTCCTCGCCGCGCCCAGGTGGCGGAGGGCGACCATGAAAAGTACGACCGACAGGCCGTAGCAAAAAAAGCCCACGACCATCGCGAAAGCCAGAGCGGCCGGCAGTAGTCGGGGTAGTCCCTCCGTTCCCCAGGCGAGCATGAGATTCACGACGCCTGCGGCGATGCCTTTAATGGAGGCGATCTGGAGGGGATCTTTGGCCGAGATGCGCTGGGAGAAGTTATTGTCCAAGCCCCAGGCGAGGCCTGCGCCCAGGAGCAGAAGGGGACCCTGCCAGGAGCCAGTGCCACCCTGTCCAGCGCTTGCCCAGGCCACGAGGGTCGCGCCCACGAAGATAGAAGCCGCCCCGAGCGCCTCACGGCGAATCAGGAAGTCTCCGAAGCAGGCAACAGCGAGTGCCATCGTGAAGAGCGTCTCAGTGTTGGCGAGAAGTGCTGAGACATGAGCGCTGGTCCGGGCCAAACCCAGAAGCAGGAGGGTCGGTCCCGCCACACCTCCTGACAGGATCACCCCGAAGAGCCAACCCAAGTCGGTCTTCTGGAGCGTAGCTTCGCGGCGTGCGGCACGGCCGGGCAGGAGCAGTCGCAACGCCCCGATGCCAATACCGCTCCCCAAATAGAGCAGTCCTGCAAGTCCAACAGGCTCCAAGTCTCGCAGGAGAAGCTTTGAGAGCGGAAACGATGCCCCAAAGAATCCAGCCGCCGCCATGGCCAGGGCGTAAGGACGCAGCTTCGAACCGGTCATCGACTTGTATTGTCCTTAGGGTGCTGGGAACGTTCAATCATCGATTAGGCGCCTCTACGCAGAAGCCATCCGACGATCCCCGCGGCCAGGATGATCAGAGGCTCGGGCACTTTCTTCACCTTGAAGAGGATCGCGCAGGTTACTACAGCGATGAGCGCGGTGGGCCAGTCGACGATGGCCCGCTTGGCCAGGACGTAGGCCGCGCCGCCGATCGCTCCCGTCGCCGCGGCCGTGACGCCGTCGACAAACGCCTTGATGTGGCGGTTCTTGGCGAACTTCCGGAAGTAGGGCGCCGGGATGATGACGAAGAGGTAGCAGGGCAAGAAGGTGCCCAGCGCCGCCATGCACCCGCCGGCCGGACCGCCGGTCAGGTACCCGACGAACGCGACCGTGATGACGACGGGTCCCGGCGTGATCATCGCGACCGCCACGGCATCCAGGAATTGCCGTTCGGTCAGCCACCCGTACTGCTGGACCACACCGCCGTAGAGGAACGGGACGATGGCCAGTCCGCTTCCGAAGATGAAGGCGCCGGCCTTGGTAAAGAACCAGGTGATCGTCCAGAGCGTCTTCCCCGTGACCGGGCCGTGGAGTCCTTCGACGAGCCACGGCGGAATGGCCAGGACTGCTACCCCGGCCGCCGGGGGCTTCGTCGGGAAGGCTTTAACGAAGAGCGCGAGCATCCCGGATGCGAGGAAGACCCAGACAATCTCGGTCTCCTTCCAGCCCGTGATCCCGGCGTTGACGAGGAAGATCGTCCAGAGGAGCCAATCCTTCTCCAAGGTCAGGCGAACAAGCTTATAGGCGCTTCGCACGATGACCGCGATGACGGCGGCCCCAATGCCGTAGAAGGCTCCCAGCATCCAGGAGATGCCTCCATACTTCAGGTAGAAGGCGGAGATCGCCATCACCATGAGGAAGGACGGCATGATGAAGGCGAAGGAGACGAGCGTCGCGCCCAGGATTCCGGAGTGAGCCCAGCCGATGTACATCGCCAGCTGCGCGGCGAGCGGTCCGGGAGCGAGCTGGGCCAGGGCTAGGCCATCCGTATAGTCCTCTTTCGAAAGCCATTTCCGCTTCTCGACCAGGTCGCGCTGCATGTAGCCGCAGAGTGCGATGGGGCCGCCGAACCCAAGCGTGCCCAGATTCAGGAAGTAGAGAAGCAATTGACCCAACGTGCATCGGGTCGTTTCGTCGGGCGGTTGAGCCGCGGGTAGGGTCTCCATCGTGTATAGCAACTGTTATATTGGTGGCGTCGTATATATGACAAGTGTTATGGTGATGCTATGACGGCAGCGCCGGAGCAGGGCTGGCTCCTCCTGATCCACCAGATTCCTCCCAAGCCGCCGTACCTCCGCGCGAAGATCGCGCGCCGCCTTCAGCAAGTGGGCGCGGTTCCCGTGAAAAACAGCGTCTACGTCCTGCCGGAGGGGAAGTCGACCCAGGAAGACTTCCAGTGGATCTCCCGCGAGATCCAGAAGGGCGGCGGTGAAGCGACGATCTGCGAAGCGCGCTTCGTCGACGGGCTGACCGGGCCGGCGGTTCGCCGAATGTTCAATGACGCTCGCGATCCCGACTACCGCGCGCTCGCGCAGGACGCTCGCGATGCCTCAAGCCTGGCCGAAGCCTCTCGTGACGCGGAAGTCGTGCGGCTCCGGCAACGCCTGTCCGATCTGGGCGAGATCGACTTCTTTTCAGCGCCGGGAAAGGCCGCTGCGGAGACCGCGATCCGCAAGCTCGAGGCGCGCCGAAACGGGAAGGCGTCCCCCGCGGAGAAGGGTCGCCTTTCGCCGGCCGCCTACCGGGGGCGGACCTGGGTAACCCGGCAGGGGATCCATATCGACCGGATCGCCAGCGCCTGGTTGATTCGGGGCTTCATCGACCCCAAGGCCCGCTTCAAATTCGTCGCCGGGAAATCCTACGAGCCCAAGGCCGGGGAACTGCGCTTCGACATGTTCGAGGGGGAGTTCACCCACGAGGGAGAGAACTGTTCGTTCGAAACGCTGCTGGAACGGTTCGGGCTGGGGGACAAGGCGCTCCGGGCCGTGGCCGAGATCATCCACGACATCGACCTCAAGGACCGAAAGTACAAGCGCGAGGAGGCGGCCGGCATCGACCGCCTGATCGCCGGGATCTGCATGGCGCACAAGTCCGACGAAGATCGACTTCGTCGAGGAACTGCTCTTTTCGATGATCTCGCCGAGTACTTCCGGAGGAAGCTCGGGTGAGTGCGTCCCATCCGTGAATGTTGAACTGATTTTATAGGAAGGTGACTCGTGAACAAGAGGACTCTTGCAGTGGGCGTACTGGCGATCGCGTTTGCAGGGTTTCGGACGGCGTCCGGCGAGGAGGATCCCAAGCTCCTGGCGGCGCTCTCGAAGAGCAAGGTGACGCTGGCGCAGGGGATCGAGCAGGCCGCGGCAAAGGAAGCGGTCCTTTCCGCGAAGTTCGAGCTTGAGGACGGGAAGCTGTCGCTCTCGGTCTACACGGTCGAGAAGGGCCTGGGCACCGATGCCGAACACAACGTCCTCAAGGAACTGGCGGGTAGCCCTGAGAGCGACAAGTGGCATCCTGAAACGGAAGTCTTCAAAGACATCCCCCACGTCTCCCGGGCGTCCCAGCAGCTCGCCATCGTGGCGATGTCCCCCGTCACGCTGCTCGACATCATCAAGAAGGCGGAGAAGGATCATCCTGGGACGGTCTACTCCGTCATCCCGGAGATGAAGGATCGCAAGGCTGTCTATGTCGTCAAGATTGCCTCCGACGGAAAGAGCATCGAACTCCACTATGACGCCTTGACGGGGACAAAGAAGTAGATCGAGGCGAGGAGAGATGTCGGCCCGGACCCGATAACAGGAGGATCTTTATGACCAGCCGACGAGAGTTCATGGCCCTTTCGGCCGCCGTCCCGCTGCTGGCGCCGGAACTTGCGCGCGCCGCCCAGGACGGGGCCGGGGCCTCGGCCCTGGTGACCGGGAAGCTCAAGCCCCTGAAGTACGAGGAGCTTAAGGGCTTCCTCTCGAAAGACCAGCTCACCCCCCATCACCAGGCCCACTACGGAGGGGCGCTCAAGAGCCTCCTCCAGATCGAAACAGAGCTGGAGGGCGCCGATCGCTCCAAGGCCAATGCCAACTACTCTCCCATCCGGGAAATGAAGCGCGAGGAAGTCCACGCCATGAATAGCGTGATTCTTCACGAACTCTACTTCGACGGCATGACGGCGACCGCCGGAGACCCCGATGAAGCGGCCCAGGAGGTCCTCAAGAAGCGTTTTGGATCGGTCGACAAGTGGGTCGAAGACTTCAAAGCTGCGGCCATCTCGGCGCGGGGATGGGCGATCCTGGCGCAGCATCCCGTCAGCGGGAAGCTCTACAACATCGTCTCCGACGTCCACGACGTCGGGATTCCGGTCCTGGGGACCCCGATCGTCATCATCGACTGCTACGAACACGCCTTCTACGTGGACTACAAGAACAAGAAGGGCGACTACGTCGCGGCCTACCCGAAGTTCATCGACTGGACCGAGGTGGATCGTCGCGTCAAGGCCGCTAAATGAGGAACTCTTCATGAAGACGTTGAAGCTGCTGGCCGCCGGCATCGCTGCCTGGCTGGTCGCCTGCAACGGCAAGCCCCCGGGGGCGGAGACGCCGCTGCTTGAAGTGTCGGCGCAGGAGAAGATGAAGGAGGACTTCGAGAAAGACAACTCGAAGTGGAAGTTTGCTGCGGGGAAGTGGGAACGTCGCAAGTCCGGAGACTCGATGGTCCTTGCCCAAACGGCCGAGACTCAGCCTTGGGCCGTCGCGATCCTGGAGGACAAGAAGTACTCGGAGGTCGACGCAACGGTGCGCTTCCGCCCCGTCTCGGGAAAGGAAGATGCGTCGGGCGGCATCATCTTCAGAGCGAAAGACGGAAAGAACTACTTCGTCGTGCGAGCCAATGGGCTCGAGGACAACTTCCGGCTTTATACGATGAAGGATGGAAGCCGGAACCAGATCGCCGGCGCCAAGGTGGATGAGCCGAAGCTGGGCGCCTGGCATACGATGAGAGTCGTCGCCAAAGGCGATCACATCCAGGCCTATCTCAACGGAAAACTCCTGATCGACCACAAGGATGCGACCTACTCCGAAGGATATGTCGGATTGTGGACGAAGGCCGACTCGATCACTGAGTTCGATGACCTGGAAGTATCCGGAGCTTCAAAGTAGCGGCCATGGTCTGGCTGATCGCGGCGTTGTTCGCCCAGGGCGGTCCGCCGCTGCTCACGGACGATCCGGGCACGCCGGGAGACGGCAAGAGCGAGTTCAACATCGCATTTACGGCCGAGAGGTTCCGGCATGAATCTCTATTCGAGGCTCCGCTTCTCGACTTCAACTACGGGGTTGGGGAGCGCATCCAACTGAAAGTAGAGCTGCCTTGGCTCTTTAGGAGCGAGTCGCCAGGGCCGAGTGATTCGGGCCTGGGCAATCTACTTCTCGGCTTCAAGTATCGATTCCTGGATGAAGGGACCTCCGGGGTCGATCTCTCGGTCTATCCACAGGGAGAACTTCATACGGTCGGGCACTCCAGGCATGTCGGGCTTGTCGAGGAGGGTCTATCCCTTCTTGTCCCCGTGCAAATCGCCAGAGACTTCGGTCCCGTTGCCGTGAATGTCGAGTTGGGCTATCTCCTCGTGGAAGAAGGGGAAGACGCCTGGGTCTGGGGCTTGGCTCTCGGTCATGAATGGGTAGAAGACCTGGAATTCCTGGGTGAGATTCATGGAGCTTCGGAAACGGGGTTTCACCGGGCCGAACTGGTTTGGAACCTCGGGGCCCGGATTCGTCTGAGCGAGCTGAATACGCTCCTCGTGTCGGCGGGGCGAGGTATTCGCGGGGAAGCACGGGGCGAGCCCAGCTTCCAAACCTACGCAGGAGTCCAATTCAACTTCTGAGGTGATTCATGCGCACGGCAGCGCTCATCGCTTTTCTCGGTCTCGTCGCGGCGGCGCAGGAGCCCTCGCCGCTGGAGCTCGTCCAGACCATCCCCTTATCCAAAGTAGAAGGCCGGATCGACCATCTGGCCTACGACCCCAAGGCGCAAACGCTCGTGGTTGCTGCGCTCGGGAACAATACCGTCGAAGTGCTCGATCTCGCGGCGGGAAAAGTTGTCCATCAGATTCCCGGCCATCAGGAACCCCAGGGCGTTCTTTCCGTGAACGGGGAGATCGTGGTGACTTCCGGAGGGGATGGTTCCTGCCGGTTCTATGACGGGGCGACTGACAAGCAGACGAAGATCGTCGACTGCAAGGGAGATGCGGACAACGTACGCTATGACGCCGCCGCCAAGCGGGTCTATGTCGGCTACGGCAGCGGGGGGCTCGCGGTGATCGATCCAGAGAAAGGGGTCAAAGTCGGCGATATCAAGCTCGACGGTCATCCCGAATCCTTCCAGCTTGAGACGAAAGGTACCAGGATCTTCGTGAACGTGCCCGGAAGCGCACACATCGCGGTTGCCGACCGTGAGAAGGGGGCCGTGGTCGCGAAATGGAAGTTGTCCGCCCAGTCGAACTTCCCCATGGCGCTCGACGAAGAGGGTCACCGACTCTTCGTTGGGTGCCGCACCCCGTCCAGGTTGCTCGTCTTCGATACCGGGAGCGGAAAGGAGGTTGCCACGGTCGAGTGCTCAGGCGACACGGACGATGTCTTCTACGACGCGCCTTCGAAGCGGGTCTTCGTCTCCTGCGGCGCAGGCTTCCTGGATGTCTTTGACGCCATGGGCCCCACGCCCAAGCGGACGGGAAAGGTCTCCACCGCGGCCGGCGCACGCACTTGTCTATATGTGGCGGAGCTCGGCAAACTCTACCTCGCCGTTCCTCACCGCGGAAGCCAGCCATCCGAAGTGCGGGTCTACAAAGCGCGATAGGCCCACCACTCCAGACCGTAGGGCCTTGGGTGCTAACGGCTTAGGGCCAGCGCGCGACGGAGGGGCAGCCAACTTAGAATCCTTTGGTTGCCGGTTCAAGTCCGGCCGGGCCCACCAAAATCCTTTGGGACTTCGTGGTAGGAGTCGCCGGCGGCTTTGGCGTGAAAGACGGGGGAGTCTTGTCCGATCCTTGTACGATTCTCGTCGGTCGCCTCCGTCCGCGTAATAGGGGCTCCGCATGTTGACTCTCGCCATCCTCGCGCTCTTCACAGGATTCCAGGCGCAAGACGACCCTGTTCGCCTGGCTCGCGAACTCGTCGAGAAGCTGCATTCGGACAAGATCGAGGAGCGCGATGAGGCGACCCGCAAGCTGATGAAACTGGGACTGGTGGCAGTGCCCGATTTGGAAAAGGCTGCAGAGAGCGCCGATCGCGAGGTGGCTGAGCGCGCCGCATCCTTAGTTCGCATCATCAGGGTCCGCCAGGAGCTTTCGCCCACGATCCTCAAGGCGCTTCCCGGAGCGGACGAGCGGCTCGCGGGAGGGAAGGACCACGCCTGGATGGAGGTCCTCCTCGATGCGACCGAGGTTGAGAAGCGGATCGGGGTCCCCTGGACGGCGGAAGACCTGGGCCCGCTCGTCCGGCGCGCAATTAAAGGAGCCGGCACCGAGGCGGATCAGGACGTGATCCGCCGGCTCATCGTCGGCCGGAAGCTTCGAACGGCGATCCCGGCCCTGGTCGAGTCGTATCTGCGAGAGCAGAGCTACGTCGGCCCGTTCTCACGGGCTCTCGAGCAGATGCGGGCGCCTGAATCGATTCCCCCGCTCCTTCGGGCGAGCCAGGAAGGACCCTCGAGGATGCGGATCCGGGCGGCCTATCTTTTAGGCGTGATCCGGTCGAAAGAGGCCATCCCCGTGCTCCTGCGGATGCTCGACGATCCCGAGCCCGAGGCGGGCGAGACGGCTGCCTGGGCGCTGTGCCGGCTGCGGGCGACCGAGGGCATCCCCGGAATCGCCGCTTTCATCGACAGCAAGCACCCGAATCTCCGATGCGCGGCCGTCCTGGTGCTGCCCCTGATGGGGGCGAAGAGCGAGGTGCCCGGGATCGCCCGGCTGCTCGACGACCCCCAAGGCATCGTGAAGGCTCATGCGGCGCTGGCCCTCGGAGAACTCGGGGCGCGGGAGAGGGTCCCCTGGATCCTTCCCCTCCTCCAGGATCCCGATCTGGAGGTCCGCTGGTTCGCCTCGAGCGCGCTCGGGAAGCTGGGAGACCCTCAATCCATCGGCCCCCTGATCGGACTGCTCGTGGATTCCCAGTCCCGCGTGAGATGCGCCGCGGCCCAGGCGCTCGGGGAGCTGGGGGCGACGGACGCCCTCGGCCACCTCCGGACGGCACTTAAGGACGGATCGGGCGAGGTTCGCCGGGGCGCGCTGGATGCGCTGGTCAGCCTGAACATCCGGGCCGAGGCGCGGTTCATCCGGCCCCTCGTGACGGATGAGGACCGCTGGGTTCGCGTTTCGGCAATCGGCGCGCTCTGGAGCCTGCAGGATGGCGCGGCCGCTTCGGTCATTGTCGACCGATTGAACGATCGCGAGTCGGAGGTCGCCGGCGCCGCCGCGACGTGGCTCTGCAGGATGGGACGCAGGGAGGGAGTGCCGACTCTGTTGAACGGGAAGCACCCGCTCTGGCCGCTCAATCTCCTGCGTCTCCCAAGGGATTGGGATCTCGTGAACAAGACCGAACTTCCCGGGGGTCGCGAGGCCTTGGCGAGGGAGCACTTGGATTTCCTGGCCCGCCGTCACGGGCGGGTCCTGGACTGGTCCGACCGGCTCTCCGAACTCGACCCTCCGTGGACCTCCCGCTGGACCCTTTCCGGAAAATCCTCGGGGCCGGGGCCGCTGGAGGACCTCGCCGGAATCGCGGGTGATCGCGGAGAGGTGATCCTGGAGAGCGATCGCCTCCGGGTCGTTCCTCCGGACGAAGCGCTCCGATTCTGGAAGGCCTGGTGGGATCAGGAGAGCGCGAAAGACAGGTAACCTGGGTGCGCGCGCCGGCCACCCAGGCGCGGCAGGGACATGCTCTCCGAACAATTCCCGAGGCATACCGATCCGCAGGAAGCTCGTCGGGAATCGTTCCTCCGCGGCCCACCGCCGGGGGCCTGGGGACAGTAAAATGAAGGGGCCTCATATTTCTGTCCCGAGAAGTTCCCTCGGCGGACACCCAGAGGAAGACGTCATGAATGCGCCTCCGGCCGAGCAGAGCGAGGACTTAGCGCTCCTGCGCGATTTTGCCGAGCATGGAAACCGCGCGGCGCTGGGCGCCCTCTTTTCACGGCACGCCGATGCCGCCTACCGGTTCGCGCTCCGGCTCACGGGCCGCCCGGCGGATGCCGAGGACGTCCTTCAAACGGCTTTCCTGGAGGTATTCCGCCATGCGGCCGGGTTTCGAGGCGAGTCATCCGTGAAGAGCTGGATCCTGGGATTCGTTCTGAATGCCTCGCGCAGCAGAGCCCGCGAGGAGGCGCGTCGGAAGGCGCGCCAGGAACGGGCGGCCGCACCCTCGGCGTCCGCCCCGGAACCGGTCGCTGCGGAGATGGCCGACCAGGTGCGGGGGGCCGTCGAAAGCCTTCCGGAGCATTATCGATCGCCGATCTGGCTGCATTACGCCGAAGGACTCTCGCCGGGCGAAGTCGCCGCCGTCCTCAACCTGCCCCCGGAGACGGTCCGCAAACAGCTGTCGCGGGGGATCGACCGGCTCCGGGAGACCCTGCTCCCGACGGGTGCCGCGACGGGCCTCATCGCCATCCTGGCGACCCTCGCGGTCGAGACCGCTCCTCCGTCGGTCGCCACGTCCCTCGCGAGCATCGCTTCCGGCGCCGCTCCCGTGGCCAAGGCCGGCCTGGGATCGATGATCTCCGCGACGGCGGCCGCGGCGTTCGCGATCGCCAGCACCGCCGGCTTTCTCTGGTGGGGAATCAAGCCCGACGACGGTCGTCCGCCGGATCTCGCGGAGATCGAGCGCCGCGTCCGCGAATGGCAGCCGACGCCGGAGGAACGACGCTTCGACGAGATCGGCTGGGCGCCGGATCTGCGGACGGCGCTGCGCCATTCGCGGGACAGCGGAAGGCCCGTGTTTCTCCTGACGCAAAGCGGCCGGATCCATCTGGGCCGCAGCGACGGAGGCTCCCAATTCCTGAGATCGCGCGCCCTTTCCGACGCCCGGACGATCGCGCTCCTGAACGCCTGCTTCGTGCCGGTCTACCTTTCGAATGCGGACTTCGACAACGCCGGGCCCGCCGACCCGGAAGAGAGAACTCTGCGCGATGCCGTCTGGGCGGACGCCCGGAAGGCAAAGCTGCCGAGCGGGATGGACTGCCTTTTCCTGCTCGATCCGGGGAGCGGCCGCGTCTCGGGAACCTTCGACTTGGGGAAGGCCACGTCCGACGCGCTGGGAAGGTGGCTGGAAGCCGGTCGGAAGACTCTCCCGGGCCCCCCCTTGGTGCAGCCCTCCCCCCAGTCCGTTCCCCCCCTCGCCCCTCCCGGGGCCCTGGTCCTCCATCTGACGGCGCGTTATCTCGATGCCGAAGGTCGGGTGGAGAAGGAAAGGCCCGATTTCCACGAAGTTCCGGGCGAGGATTGGATCCGCCTCAGTGCTGAAGAATGCCGGACGCTCCTGCCGGCCGCCGGTCCATCGATCGCGGTGGACCCGGCGATTGCCGAGCGGCTGCTGACCCATTTTCATCCGTCGGACATGAGCATCGATCTCGAACCCAATCGGCGAAACCGGTTCCAGGAGGTCGTCCTCAAGGCCACCCGCTATTCCCCGTCGTTTGTCCGGCTCGACGGGCGGCTGCGCATGACTCGCTCGTTTACCCAGGTGGAGAAGACCCCCGAACTGCGGGTCAGCGCGTCCGTGAGAGGGGTCCTGGAGATCGATCCGGACGGCTCCCGCATCCGATCGCTCCTGCTCATCACCGACCGCGCGACGTACGGGTCGCATTCCTTCGGGGTCGCGGTACGGTCCGTGCCCTAGCGCGTCGCTCTGCCGTCGACCTCGCGATTGTTGTCCCAGATCCACGACCGACGGACACTCACTCGGAGAGATGAGTACCGTCGAAGGGCTCCAGAAACCGTGGATCAGGGTCCTCCTGGCGTTGGGCCTGGCTTGGACGGTCTCCTCGGCCTCCGTCGCTCTCGCACCTGAGCCGCCGGCGTCCAAGTCCCCGGCAGGGTTTCGGGGTGACGGCAGCGGGTTCTACCCCGAATCCCATCCGCCGGCCGAATGGGGGGAGAAGAAGAACGTCAAGTGGCGGACCCGGGTGGGGAAGGGATACTCCTCGCCGGTGGTCTCCCACGGTTGCCTCTATGTCGCCTCCGATCCGCCGGAGCTGGCCTGTATTGACGCGGCGACCGGTGTAATCCGGTGGAAAGTCCCGCTCAAGTCCAGCGATCTCCCTCCCGATCTCCAGACGCAAGCCCGGGCCAACGAGAACGTCCGGACCTCCTGCGGTTACGCCGCCCCGACCCCCGTTGCCGATGAATCGCGGGTCTTTGCCCTGTTCGGCACCGGACTGGTCGCCTGTTTCTCCCATGACGGAAAGCGCCAATGGCTTCGGCAACTGGATCCGGCGAAGCGGAACTATGGCCACAGCTCCTCGCCGCTCCTCGTCGCGGACCGGCTCCTGGTCAACGTCCACCACCTGACGGGACTCGATCCCGAGACCGGGGCGATCGTGTGGAACTGCCCGGAGGCCGGGGAAAGCTACGGCACCCCGGTACGCATGAAACTGGGCGAGACCGAGGTCGTAGTGACGCCGCTGGGCGTCGTCGTCCGCGCCCGCGACGGCGTCGCGCTGGCGAGGGAGATCGCCGAGGATCTTGGAGGGGATGAGTACGGCATCAGTCCCGTCGCCTCCGGGGACATCGTCTATCTGGGGGATCGGAACACCAGCGCCGTCCGACTCGAACTCCGCGGCGATCGGGTTCTGCCGAAGAAACTCTGGTCGGTGGAGATGCCCAACGCCGCCTACGCCTCCCCCGTCGTCGGGTCGGGGCTGTACTTCTACGTCGGCAAACTGGCGGAGTACTCCGTTCTGGACGCTGTCACCGGAGCGACGGTGCTCGAACGACTGCTCCAGCTGGCGCCCGCCGGCGGGGAGGACAAGGACCACGGAAACGCCAATGTCTACCCCAGCCTTTACGCGGCAGACGGCAGGCTGTTCATCAGCAACGACGTCGGCCAGACTTTCGTGCTGGAGGCGGGTCGGGTATACCGGGAGATCGCCCGAAACGCGCTTCCGGAAGGATCCGGATCCACCCCGGCGATTGCGGGATCCTCGCTGTACATCCGGGCGGGCGAGGATCTCTACTGCATTGAGAAGTGAGTCAGGCTTGAGGATGAAGAATCACCGCCGGAGTCTGATGGTCGCGGCAGCGCTGGTCTGCGGAGGGCTGCCGGCCTGGGCCGCCCAGGAGGCGCCCGCCAGGGGCAGCGACAGGGTCCCGCTCGGTTCTCCGGATTTCTATCCCAGCCCTGCGCACCCCGTCGGCTGGCGCGGCGACGGCACGAGCCGCTTCCCCGGCGCGACGCCGCCGACCACGTGGTCCCGGGGCGCGAACGGCGAGCGGAAGAACATCCTCTGGGAATCGAAGCTGCCCTGCTACTCGTGGTCCACGCCGATCGTCGTCGGCGACAAGGTCCTCACGCGCTCGGAACCTTATGACCTGATCTGCCTCGACAAACACACGGGCAGGATCCTCTGGATCCGCTCGCATCCCCCGTTCATTGCCGTGACCGAAGAGCAGAAGAAGGCCAACCCGGCGTTCAAGGAGATCGAACCGCTCGTCGCCGAACTCCAGAAGCTCAACGACGCCTTCGCGGCCAAGGGGTGGAGCAAGGAGCTCGTCAAGCAGAAGCACGACCTCCAGAAGAAGATCGACGACCTGACCGCCAAGGCCGACAAGAATTACAAGCTTCCTCCGGACATGTATGTCGAGAGCTGGTCGGGCTATACGGGCGCGACGCCGTGCTCGGACGGCGAATCGATCTTCGTTTCCTCCGGCTGCGGGATCACGGCCCGTTACGATCTGAAGGGCAACCGGAAGTGGGAGCGCTTCGAGAACGTGAAGCAGGTCTGGGGGGAGCACGGCGTCGCCTGCTCGCCCTGGGTTTCGGGCAAGACGCTCTTCGTCCACACGGTCGGCCTCCACGCGCTGGACAAGGCGACCGGCAAGGAAGCCTTCGCGTTCGAGGGTCCCGCGGCGTGGGGGCCCTTCGCGATCACCCCGCTCGAGGTCGGGGGCGTCTCCTACGTCATTGTCTCTGGAACCATCTACCGGGCCTCGGACGGCAAGGTCGCCGTTCGCAGGCCGCCGGACCTGGCCGGGGACCTGGTGGCGGTGAACGGGAACATGGCCTACTTCGCCGCCGGGAATGCCGGCTACTACAAGCTGCAGCCCGGGTCGGATGGGACTCTCGCGTCCATCCCCCTGATCAAGGAAGAGTACGACCGCGTCAAGTTCCCGAAGGGCGACAACCCCCTGTACAAGATCGACACCTCGATCTCCGATTTCTACACGGCGTCGCCCCTGTACCACGACGGCCTGCTCTACTGTCTGAGCAACTGGGGCCGGCTGGTGGTCCTCGATACCCGGAAGTACACGTCGAGCGACGCCGTGGTCTTTACCTCCTTCCTGCCCTTCGATCTGAAGAATCCGTTCAGCCGCAAGACCACGGGCATGGGCATCTGCGCCAGTCCGGCCATCGCGGGGAAGCACATTTACATGCTCGACTCCGCGGGTTGCGTGCTCGTGCTCGATCCCGGCCGGGAGTACAAGCAGGTCGCCAAGAACAATATTGACGAGACCGTGCCCGAAGGCTGGGAAGAGAAGTACTGGATGGGCCCGCATCACGAGCAGACCGAGGCCGCCCTGACCTTCGATGGCGGCCGAATCTACATTCGCGGCGAACAGTACCTGTACTGCGTCGGGAAGTAGGGAGGCCGCCGCGCAGGCGCGCCGTTCCGAGACCTTTCAGCCGACTTTTGCCCCATCCTCGAAGTTGCCCTCATCATCCTTCAGTTCGAGTCTGTGCGGGCTCATGCCGTTAAACCGTGATTCCCGTGCTGGGGATTGTGAACTGGGGGCTTTTGACGAAGCGGGAAGGGGATTCGACCCGATGAATCGCAGTGGCCTGAAAGCCGAAGACAGGGATCCTCATGGTCCGCAAAGAAGGAGTTGTCATCAGCGCAGGTGGTAAGGATTACATGGGTTGGAAAGCAGATTGGTCGAAGGTTTCACTCCCGCCTTCAACAGGAATGCACCATTGGGGCCATGCTATAGTGGGACAACCGCATGGCCGTTCCCGAATTGGTTGAGGCCCTCTACCGGTCCGAGTCGCGGAGGATTCTGGCGACGCTGATCCGACTTCTGGGCGACTTCGAGGCGGCGGAGGACGCCCTCCATGAGGCGTTCCGGGCCGCCCTCGAGCAATGGCCCACGGAGGGCGTGCCGGAGCACCCGCGGGCGTGGCTGGTGTCCGCCGGGCGCTTCAAGGCGATCGACCGTCTGCGCCGCAGCGTCGGCCGGGAGTTGCCGCTGCAGGAAGCCCTGGAACCGGCGGCCGCCCCGCCCTCCGGATGGGAGCAGGAGGACGATGCGGGGCTGGCGGACGACCAGTTGCGGCTCATCTTCACCTGCTGTCATCCGGCGCTGCCTCCGGAAGCGCGCACGGCCCTGACCCTCCGCGAAGTGTGCGGACTGACGACCGAGGAAATCGCCCGCGCCTACCTGACCGCGCCCGCGGCCCTGGCTCAGCGGATCGTCCGCGCCAAGACCAGGATCCGCGACGACCGCATTCCTTATGAGGTGCCTTCCGCGGAGGAGCTGCCCGCACGACGGGACGCCGTTCTGAAAGTGATCTACCTGGTCTTCAACGAGGGGTATTCGGCGTCCTCGGGCGAATCGCTGACGCGGCCGGACCTTTCCGGGGAAGCCCTCCGCCTGGGCCGCCTCCTGCTGAACCTGCTGCCGGACCCGGAAGTGCAGGGCCTGCTGGCGCTGATGCTGCTGCAGGAATCCCGGCGGCGCGCCCGTGCCACTCCGGACGGGGACTTGGTCCTCCTGGAGGATCAGGACCGCTCGCTCTGGGACCAGGCCCTCATCGCGGAAGGGCTGGGCCTCGTCGACCAAGCCCTGGCCGGACCGCGGCCGGGTCCGTATGGTCTTCAAGCGGCCATCGCGGCTGCCCACGCCCAGGCGCCCAGCACCGGGCGCACCGACTGGGCTCAGATCGCAGGACTCTACGGCCTCCTGGCGCGACTGCTGCCGACCCCCGTGGTGAAATTGAATCAGGCCGTCGCCGTGGCGATGCACGAAGGGCCGGAGGCAGGTCTGGCGCTCATCGATGCCCTGCTAACCGTCGGAGCGCTGGACGGCTACCCCCTGATCCATGCCGCGCGCGCCGATCTCTGCCGCAGGCTCGGCCGGGTCGCGGAGGCCCGGACGTCCTATCAGCAGGCGCTCCGTCTGACGAACCAGGCCCCCGAACGACGCTTTCTCGAACGTCGGCTGGGCGAATTGCATTGAAATCGTGGTCGGAGTTATTTTGGTTGTCGATGGGACCCTTCGCCGGACGACCAGACATCAGAAGAGGAGAAAACCATGAAATACATCTGCTTCGGGTACCTGGATGTCCAGCCGTGGACGAAACTGTCCGACAGCGAGCGCAGCGCGATGATCGACCAGTGCTTCGCTTACGACGACGTGCTCAAGAAGAACGGGAATTGGGCGGGAGGCGAGGGGCTTCAGGGGCCCGACAGCGCCGCGAGCCTGCGGTATAGGGACGGCAAAGTCGAGGTGACCGACGGTCCGTTCGCGGAGACCAAGGAAATCCTGGGCGGCCTCCTGATGCTGGAGGCGCGGGACCTCAATCACGCGATCCAGCTGCTCTCCCAGCACCCCGGCGTCAAGATGGGTCCTTGGGAGATTCGTCCGGTGCAGGATCTGACTCCGATGATCCGCGCCAGCCAGGAACGGCGCGCCGCCGCCACCAGGAAGTAGAAGAAGCTATTCCTTCTTCGGCTTCGCGTCCTTGGGCGGCGCTTCCAGCAGGCCCATGCCTTCGAAGGCCGCCGGGCCCAGCAGGCCGCTCTTGGCGTAGATGAACAGCTTCTCGCGGCTGTCGGTGATGTCGAGGTTGCGCATGGTCAGCTGGCCGATGCGGTCCGCCGGCGCGAATTCGCCCTGGCCGCTCTCCATCGTCAGCCGCTCGGGCTTGTAGGTGAGGTTCGGGCTCTTCGTGTCCATGATCGTGTAGTCGTTGCCGCGGCGCAGCTCGAGGGTCACCTCGCCCGTGATCGGCCTGGCCACCCAACGCTGCGCCTCTCGCAGCATGATCGCCTGCGAGTCGAACCAGCGGCCCTCGTACAGCAGCCGGCCCAAGCGGCGGCCCATGTCCCGGTACTGCTCCAGCGTGCCCTCGTTGTGGATGCCCGTCACCAGCCGCTCGTACGCGATGAAGAGCAGCGCCATGCCGGGCGCCTCGTAGATCCCGCGGCTCTTCGCCTCGATGATGCGGTTCTCGATCTGGTCGGACATCCCCAGCCCGTGGCGGCCGCCGATCGCGTTCGCCTCGAGGACCAGCGCGACCGCGTCGTCGAAGCTCTTCCCGTTCAGCGTCGTCGGCACGCCTTCCTGGAAGCCGACCGTGACCGTCTCGGCCTTGACCGCGACGTCGTCGCGCCAGAACGCGACGCCCATGATCGGTGCCACGATCTGGATGCCCTTGTTGAGGAACTCCAGGTCCTTGGCCTCGTGCGTCGCGCCCCAGATGTTGGAGTCGGTCGAGTAGGCCTTCTCCTTGCTCATCTTGTACTTCAGGTTGGCCTTCTCGAGGAGCTCCGACATCTCCTTGCGGCCGCCGAGCTCCTTGATGAACTGTGCGTCGAGCCAGGGCTTGTAAATCCTGAGCGCGGGGTTCACCATCAGGCCGTAACGGTAGAAGCGCTCGATGTCGTTGCCCTTGTAGGTGCTGCCGTCGCCCCAGACGTTGCAGTTGTCCTCCTTCATCGCGCCGACGAGCATGGTGCCGGTGACGGCGCGGCCCAGCGGGGTCGTATTGAAGTAAGGCAGCCCCGCGGTCGTGATATGGAAAGCGCCGCACTGCAGCGCGGCGAAGCCTTCGCGCACCAGCTGACGCCGGCAGTCGATGAGCCGGGCCTTCTCGGCGCCGTACTCCATCGCGCGCTTGGGGATGTCCTCGTAGTCCGGCTCGTCCGGCTGCCCCAGGTTCGCGGTGTAGCAGTACGGGACGGCCTTCTTCTGGCGCATCCAGTAGATGGCCGCGCTGGTGTCGAGTCCGCCCGAAAAGGCGATCCCGACGGGCTCGCCGATCGGCAGCGCTTGAAGGATCCTGCTCATGACGGTTCCGGCCTCCCGAAGCGATCGTGGGACGCGGGGGCAAGCCCCCCGCAGACGGCCGGAGTATAGCAGGAGGCGTCGGGAGGGACGAGCGCAAAGAGCCCCCGCTCGGGAAGCGTTTACATTCCCTATTCGATGCGCGTCCGCTGGGAGACAGGTATCCCCGGGATGGCCGGGAGATCAGCGGTCGCCTGCTTGCAATCCACCGTCTGATTGCCGCTCAGGATCAGGCCCGCGGCGCCCGTTCCATAACGGTAGCCCACGTCGCAGTTCGTCGCGAGGTTCCGCTCGAAGATCGCCCCCAGGAAGCAGGGCAGCGTCGGCGCCTCGTACTTGCCCTTCGTCTCGGCCCTGAGCTGCATGTAATAGCCTTCGAGATTCGCATGGTCCTCGGCGTTCAGGTACAGGTTCTTCGCGTTCGCCGTCAGCGTGTTCTCCCGTACCTCGATGCCGATCTGCCCGATCCCGAACGGACGCGGCTCCTTCATGACGTAGACCAGCCCGATATGGGAGGCCCATGCGCCCTGCGTGTTCGAGATCGTGTTTCCCGCGATCCGGATGTTCACGTGCGGCGTGAACTGCTTCTCGCCGACCGATTGCCACATCCGCAGGTAGATGCCGCCGCCTTCCCGCAGGGTGTTGCCGACGACGTCTACCTCCCGCAGCGCCGTCTGGTAAAGCCAGATCCCGCGCGGATTGCCGATGAGCGTGTTGCCCTTCAGCAGCGCCTTCTCCAGCCCCCACACGAACGACGCGTACCGGCTCGAGGCGTCCGGGACCACGTCCCACGGGCGGTCGACCGTCATTGTCCGGTCCTTATAGACGATCAGCCGCCGGGTCTGGCCGGCGCCGCGGCCGTCGACGATCGCGACGCCGTAGTTCTCCGGGATCTCGCCGGGCTTGAAGGGAAAGACGTTGAGGAGATTGCCCGTGTCGGTCAGCGTGGTCGCGGAGGCCGACGTCACCGCGCCCAGGTTCTCCGTACGGTGGCCGCCGCCGCCCTCGGTGAGCAGCGTCTCGCCGTCGTTGCGGTCGCGGTTCGTGAGGGTTCCGTTGACGACCTTCAGGGTGTTGCCGATCACCGCGACGCGGTGGCAGAAGTCGAGCACGCAGCTGTGCGTCGTGACGATGGGCGTGTTCTGGACGCCCGCGTCGCGCGACCAGGTGTTGCGCGCGATATAGGCGTCGTGGCTTTCCTGGAACGACGGCGCACCGTGCTTCCAGTCGGTCGTGTTGTCCGTGAACACGAGGCCGGCGGAATCGGAGAACGTATAAGGGCCCTGGCCCCGCACCGTGTCCTTCTGGATGAAGTCGCAGCCGACGACCACGATATTTCGGTTCTCGCTGAGATAGAGCTGCTGCGAGACCTGCAGATCGAAGCGGACGTTCTGCAGGCAGACCCGCGTGTTCGCCTTGATCAGCGGCCCTTCCACGGTTCCGGCGTGCGACAGCGTCAGGTTGCGGAGCCCGATGAGATCGAAGCCGGACGCCCAGATCGGATAATTCGACTTCTCGTAGCGGAGGATGGTCTTGTCCTTGCCGGCGCCCTCGAGGACGACGCGGGACTTGAGGGTCAGCGGCGTCGTGATCCGCCAGGTCCCTTCCGGGAGCTCGACGATGCCGCCGCCGGCGGCCGACGCCTGGTCGATCGCCCGCTGGATTCTTTCCGCGTCGTCCTTCTGTCCGTCGGCGGCGGCTCCGGGCTTGAAGACGCGGACGTCGAGCGGAGCATAGGCGGCGGTCCAGCCGACGCCGAGGCCGAACGGATCGCCCGTGACGCCGGTGACGATCTCGATCGTCCGGTCGAGTTCCGCCGCGCCGCTGCCGTTCCCGTTGTCGACGCGGATCGCCGCGCGAAGGCCGGCTTGGAGTCCGTCGGGAGCGGTGACCTGGAGCAGATGCTCGTCGCTCTTGCCGACGTCGACGACGGCGGCCTTGCCGTCGACGGTCACGACCGGGGTCGAGCCCGGGAGCCGCAGGTTGCGTCCGAAGATCCGGAACGCGCCGCAGGGGACGATCTGGAGCGCGTCGAGGTGCAACGGCCACGCCTGGTTGAGGGGAACCGGAGCGCTGGAACTGTCGCCGTTGCGGATGCGGACGCTGAGGGCGCCGCGGGCGTCCTTGGGAATCCGGACGGCGAGCCAGCCGGTGCCGACCGAGTTGACGATGGGAAGACGACTCTCGCCGAGCCACACTTCGGGAGCCTCGCCGAAGTTCTCCCCCTGCAGGCTTACCAGGTCGCCGGGACGCGCGCTGCGGGTGGCGTTGAAAACGACGGGGACGTTCCCGGCTCCCGCCGGGGCGAGCAGCAGGAGGAGGGTCGCGGCGCAGCGGAGCACCGGGGCAGGATAGGGGGCAAGGGGGGATAATCCAAAGGAAATCGAGACTGTAGCACCCATACCGGGAAGATCCTCATGCGGCACGAGCGCGGTGGAGAGAGCGGAGGGTGGTGAAGCAGGGCGCATAACTCTGCTCTCGTAGCAGGTCCAAGGCCATGCGGTGCTGGAGGCTTCGCAAGGTGCGGACGCTGTAGACGGACTTCTGCATCTTGCGATGCCTGCGATTGCCGCGCTCCACGGCGTTGGAGGTGGAGGGGAGCAGGGAAGCGTCGAGGAAGGTCAGGGCTTTCTCGAGGGTGGGGCTGAAGAGCTTCTGCAAGGTCTTGCCGACGCTTTCGAAGCGTCGGACGCGAGTCCGGAGTTTGATCAGCTTGGCCACTGCGGTGGCGGTTCGGCAGCGTCGGTCGAAAAGGCGGTAGATCTCGTCCATGACTTTGCGAAGCGTTCGAAGTTCAGGCAGTCCTCTGGAAATCCTGGAGAGCGTGCGACGCTCGGCGGGGCTGAGGCATTTCTGGACGAAGAGGTGCCGATGATCGAAGAGATCGGTCACTCGCTGCTGGAGACGGCTCTTCTTCCGCGCATCCCGTCTGGCCTTGGGGCTTGAGGGGCGCCCTCGCTTGAGGGTGGGCATCCGGCCCTTCAACCGCTTTCGCATCTTGGCCACGGCGCGAAGCACGGCCTTGGTCAGTTCGGCCAAGACGTGGAATTCGCAGATCTGGTGCGCCACCCCGGGGAAGATCGTGGCCAGCGGATCCGGATAAAGAGGCGAGCCATCGGTGGTGGCTCCCTTGAGGCTCAGCCCTCGCCGATCCAGTTCGCCCTTGAAGCGAGCCAGAAAGGCCTCGATGTCCTTCTTGGTCGGGTCGTGGTCCAGGACCTCGTAGATCAGCCGTCGGAAGGTCCGGTTGTCGACGATGGACAGGACGCAGAACGGTCCGTCGTAGAGCTCGTCGGCCGCGATGTAACCGGAGAAGTTCGCGAGCGCCCCGTCGAGGTACTCAAGCTGAACGCGCTGAACTCCTTTTTTCCCCCGCCGCCTCGACCCAGTTCTGAACGGTGGCGAAGGGAACGAAGACTCGATGGTCCCTCCAGAGGTGCCACGAGGCGGTCCGATAGGGCAATCCGTCTTCGACGACCAGTCGCACCGCCAGAGTCACCACCGATCGGGTGTAACGAGCCCCCCGAGCCGCCAGATCCTCGGTGTCAGCAGGGAAGTAGACCCCGCAAGGGATGCAGTGGTGCTGCGAGTAGGTCAGATGGATGTCTTTGGGGCGTCCCTCGGGCGCGCCCAGATCGTGCAGCGTCCGCTGGACCACCCGATCTCGAGAAGCCGAGTGGCCGCACTGCGAGCACGCTCGGCGCCGATAATTCCTCGACCTCGATTCGATCCTTGCCTGCGGCAGATCCTCGATCCGCTCAATCCCCTCGGTGGGGTCCGCGATGTATTCTCCGGGACCAGGCATGGTGATTTCCCCCTCTTCCTCTCTCTGCCTGGTGTATCGGCATGCTCACCCAACTTCTGAAGGGAAATCCCGGCAAAAGCGCTACAGTCTCAGGAAATCCGATCGATAACGCCGTTGCCGTCCTGGCCGGCTCCAGCGCCTTTGCCGTGGGCGAACTGTTCGACTGGCCGACCGGGCTCGAGTGGAAACCCGGCCGGGCCCGCGGATTCTACGCGATGATCGCGCTGGGAATCGGGCTCGGCGTCCTGATGAACGCGGTGAACGTCGAGCCGATGAGAGCCTGGTCGGCCATCCTCAACGGCCTCGTGGCGGTGCCGCTGCTGGCGGCGCTGATGCGCCTGGCGACCGACCGGCGCCTCATGGGGGACTGGACCCCGTCGCCGCTGCTGCAGGGTCTGGGATGACCGACCACCGGAGCCATGGCGCTCATCGCGGTCGTCCTCGGGTATTCCATGCTTCAGGGAAAGTGAGACCATAACGCGCCGCGACCGCTCTTCATCGGCCTTGTGAGATGCTGAGCCTGGTGGAGCACGTCGAGGCGTTCGCGAGCCGCGCCTTCCAGCAGTATTCGGAGCGGGATCTGCAGGGCGCGCTGCGAAGCCTCGGCCGTGCGTTGCAGATCGATCCCGGCTGCGAATTCGCGCTCATGATGCGCGGCCACATCTGGCTGGAGACCAACCACCCCCGGCTGGCGATCCGGGATCTGGACGTGGTGATCGTGCACAACCCCGAGTCGATCTCCGCGTATCTCCGCAGGGCCGAGGCCCGCCGTTCGATGGGCCAGCCGCACGCGGCGTTGCGGGATTGCGAGCAGATCCTGCTGCGGGACGAAACAAATCCGACGGCCCTGCACCTGCGGGCCGGCCTGAAGACGGACTTGCGGCGCTTTCCCGAGGCCCTGGAGGATCTGGACCGTCTCGTCGAGTTCCATCCGGATCACCTGAAGGGCCGGATCGACCGGGGCTTCGTGCGGTTCATCCTCGGGGACCTGCAGGGGGCCCGGACGGAATTCGGCACCGTCATGGTTTCGTCCGATCCGGCCGAAGAAAACACGGTCGCCCTGGCGCGGGTGCTCTTCACGGTTGTCGAGCGCACGATCCATTCCCTCCGCTAGTAATCACCGGGAGGAGGATCGACCCATGACCCTCAACCGACGCCAATTCATCGGGGGCGCCGTCGCCTGCGGCGGCGGCCTCTGCGCCGCCGGCTGCACGGCCGTCAATCCAGCTCCCACCGTCGACGCCGCCGCGGACGGCAGCTTCGATCTGCCCGCGGAACTGGCGAAGCCGGGTGGCCAGGTCAAGGCGAGGATCCCCGGCGCGGACGACCTCGTCCTCGTCTGGAAGACCGAGGACGGATACGGCGCGGCCGAGATCACCTGCACCCACCTGGGCTCCGAGGTGCACTTGAACGCGTCGGCGAAGACGCTGGATTGTCCGAGTCACGGCTCCCGTTTTGGACTCGACGGGAAGGTCGTCCACGGACCGGCGAAGCAGGCGCTGAAGGCCTATCAGGTCGCCGTCTACGGCGCCCGCGTCAGGCTCCAGCCCGCGTAGCCTCCCTCGGGGAGGACTGCCGGCGGTGCCAGTCCTCCTTGAACAGATTGAACGTCTCCTCGCGCGGGGGATGCTCCCGGATGAAGTCCTCGTTCAGGGTGACGCCCAGGCCGGGGCCGCCCGGGAGCGGAAAGCTGCCGTCCGTCACCTCGGGATAGCCGGGCCCCGACGCCGCCTGCTTGACCCACGAGTCGACGAAGTCGTTGAAGTGCTCCTGGATCTTGAAGTTCGGGCAGCTTGCCGCGAGGTGCAGGCAGGCCGCCGTACTGACCGGACCGCCGGTGTTGTGTGGCGCGAACGTGACATACGCCGCGTCCGCCATGGCCGCCATCTTCTTGCCCTCCAGGATGCCGCAGGACAGGGTGATGTCGGTCTGCAGGATGTCCGCCGCGCCCAGCTCGAGGAGGCGCTGCGTCTCGTGCCGGGTGTGGATCCGCTCGCCCGTCGCGATCGGGAGCGTGATCTTCGACGCCGCCCGGGCGAGCGCGTCGAGGTTGTCGGCCGGCACCGGCTCCTCGAGCCACGACGGCCGGAACGGCTCGAGATCGCGCGCGATGTCGACGGCCGTTGCGGGGCTGAAGCGCCCGTGCATCTCGATCAGGATCTCGACGTCGGGGCCGACGGCGCCGCGGATCGCCTCGACGAGGGCGATCGAGCGGTTCTTCTCCGCGCGCGCCATCTCGTAGAACCCCGCTCCGAACGGATCGACCTTGAGCGCGCGATAGCCGCGGTCGACGACCCGTCGCGACGCCTCCACGAACGCGTCCGGACTCCGCTCGACCGTGTACCAGCCGTTCGCGTAGGCCGCGATGCGGTCGCGGGTCGCCCCGCCGAGGAGCCGGTAGACGGGCTGATTCAGCGCCTTCCCCATGATGTCCCAGCACGCCATCTCGACCAGCGCGATGCCGGCGCCGGTGATGTCGTTGACGCGGAGGAAATCGTCGACGAACGCGCGCTGGACCAGCCGCTCGACGTCGAACGGGTCGCTCCCCAGCACGTAGCGCTTCTCGATCTGCTTCAGGTAGCCGAGGACCGCGTCGGTGCGGATCGAGCGGACCTCCGAGACTCCGACCAGCCCCTCATCGGTTTCGACCTTCAGATACGTCAGATTGCGCCAGGGCGTTCCGAGCACCATCGGCGTCAGCTTCGAGATCTTCATCGCGTCGTCCTCCTGCCCTGGGTAAGCCGGATCCGCGTCCGGGGTCTCATCCGCCCGGCGCCTTTGATCTGAAAAGATTGATCAACGATCCGAAAAGCAGGATAGTGCAGGCATGGCCGTGAGAGCCCGCATCGAGAAGATCCTCCCGCCCCCGGCGTCGTCGTTTGTCTGGAAGACGCGCCGGGAGCCGGCGTTCGGGGTCTACTGGCACTTCCACCCCGAGTACCAGCTCACCTTGGTGCTGCGGGGGAAGGGGATGCGCTTCGTCGGTGACGACATCGGGCGCTTCGCGGCGGGCGACCTCGTCCTGACCGGACCGAACCTGCCTCACATGTGGTGCTCCGACCGGCGCCGCGCGAGTCCTCGCGACCCGCACGAGGCGGTCATCATCCAGTTCCCGGAGTCTGTCTTCGGAAGCAGTTTCCTCCGGCTGCCGGAGATGGCTCCCGTCCGGCGGCTCCTCGAGCTTTCGGGCCGGGGCATCCGCTTCGGCGCCTCCGGGCGACGGGCCGTCGCCCTCCGCATCCGCCGGATGGAACGTCAGCGGGGCCTGGCCCGCCTGATCGGGCTGCTCGAGATCCTGCGCCGGCTCGCCCAGTCTCCGGGCGCCCGGGCCTTGTCCAGCGGGGGCTTCCGGCCCTCGGTCGCCGCCGTCGACCGCGACCGCATCGACCGGATCTGCCGTCTGATCGCCGACGGCGCCGGCCGACCGCTGCGTCTGGCCCAGGCGGCGAAAGCCGACCATCGGAGCGTCCCCGCGTTCACCCGCTTCTTCCGGAAGTGCACGGGCAGGAGCTTCGTCGAGTACCGCACCGAAACCCGTCTCGGCGCCGCCTGCCGGATGCTGCTCGAGACCGACCGCAGCGTCGCCCAGGTCTGCCGCGATGCGGGATTCCAGAGCGTCGCCAATTTCAACCGCCGCTTCCGCCGGCTCAAGGGCATGAGCCCGCGCGAGTTCCGGCGGCAGTATTCCTCCTGACGCGACACAATCCGTCCGCCGCGCCGCAAACCGTGGACAGAAATTGTGAATCGCGCGCCCGCGTCGCCGTGCGTCGATTGGCACGCGCTTTGCACTGCCCCGGTCGATGAACTCGAGGGGCTGGCGGGCCGCCGTGCACCGGGCATTCGTCGAGTACAACCCCCTCTACTTCGCCAGCGCCCTCTGCATTCTGGCGGGAGTCTTCCTGGTCGCCAGGGAGCTCCCCCAGGATGCCTTCGCCTCCAAGGCCAGCATCGTCGCGAGCACCGAGATCTACCAGTTCCTGCTGATCGCCGCCGCCGCAGTCCTGCTCCGGGCCGGCCTCCGGCGGCCCGCCGCGATCCTCGGCCTCATGTGCCTCGTCTTCATGCTCGACGTCGCCATGAACGCCGAACGGATGCTCTCGCACGTCGGCCTGCTCAGCCTGGCGCCGGGGATGCGTGCGCGCAAAGCCGTCCCCGTCAGCGTCCTCCTCGCGCTCGCCGGACCGCTGAAGCTCTATTTCCTCGCCGTGGTGTTCCGGCTCCGCGGCGCCCGCGGCCCGCTCGTCGTCACCGGCCTCGCCCTGCTGGCGCTGCCCCTGCTGCCGTACCTGACCGAGCTCGTCCCTCCTCTCCGCCGGCAGACCGTCTATCTCGTCATGTCCTGGCTCGGCGCTCCGCTGCTCACCTGGGCCTGTCTTCCGGCCGCGCGGAGCTGGACGTCGGGATGGATCGACGACGACCAGGAGCCGCGGCTGCGGCGCATCGCCTTCGTCGCCCCGGTCCTCGTCGCGTGCCTGTTCATCGCGCACGGATTGACATGGAGCGCGATTGCGACGCTGACGCCGACCGCCGCCCAGGCCGCACCCTATCTCCTGGCCGTCGCCGGTCTCCTCGCGGACCGGCTCGCGCCGCGTCGACCGCGCCTGGCGGAACTCGCCGCATGGGTGGGCGGAGCGGCGACCCTCGGCGCGTCAGCGCTGTCGGACCCCACGACGGAATTGAGGCCGCTGGCGCTGATGTCGCTCCTGACCGGCGGCGTGCTCGTCTATCTCGTCGAGATGAAGGGGCTGCGGCTCTTCCTCCTCGCGGCCGCCTGCCTGTTCGGCGGCGCCTATGTAGTCGCGGCGGGGGCGGTCGCGCCGCTGCCGCTTCCCGGATTCGCCTGGCCTGCCGGCCTGGCCTTCACGCTGCTCGCCGGGTCCATCCGGCACCGGGATTTCCGCTGTCTGTTCGTCTCGGCTCTCGCCGCCGGCGCGACGGTCGCCGCCCTGCGTCCCGGTTCGATCTTCCTGGAATACGGAGGCTTGCTGGCGGGGCTCTGGCTCGCGGTCGCCTGCTGGCTCGTCTTCCCCGGACTTCGCCGCTGGGTTCCGTTCGCCGCGGCGGCCGCCGTCCTGCTGCTGGGCGGCTGGATGGTCTGGCACGAAGTCCCCGGGATCGGCCTGGGATACGGCGCGTTCGCGGTCGCGTCGGTCGGAACGGGGTTCGCGCTGCGGCGCGTGGAGTTCCACGGGGCGGGCGTCGCGGCCGGCTCGGTGCTCGCCGGGTTCAGGCACGGCGCCTGGGTCCCGGCCAGTTCCCTCGGCTGGGGGATCCTCCTGCTGGCGGCAGGCTTCGTCTTCCTCTCCGCCGGCGTCCTCGTGAATCTCCTGCTGGCCCGGCGCCGGCCGCGCGTCGAAACGCCCGTGCCTTAGGGTATCCTTAGGTCAGCGAGCCCGGGGAGGTTCCATGAACGCGATCCTGCTCCTCGCCCTCCTGTCCCCTCAGGCGGACGATCCTTATGCGTGGTTCGATGCGCTGGGATATCCGGACCTGAAGACGTTGCCCTTCATCCGGGTCTATACGGGCCAGTCGCACAAGGCGCCGGGCCGGGATCCCGAGCCGGATACCCGCGAGGCCTTCCTCCTGCACGACGCCGGGAAGACCTTCACGGTCCTCGGACTCCACCTCGAGCGAAATGACCTGGAGAAGCGCTCGACGGGTCCGATCGAGGAGCGTATCGGCTATGAGAGGATCGACCTGGCGAAGGCGGCTCGCGACCGGCTCGACGCCCTCGCGGTTCCGCCCAGGGACGACGAGCGCGGGTTCCGCTCCCGCCCGCCGGCCGCCGTCGAGCTGTTCATCCTGGCCCGCGCGTGCGATCGTCAGGGCCAGGCCGAAACCGGCCGCGATCTGCTGAACGCCGCGGCGGCGCTGCCCGACCGCAGGACCGGGGAGAAATCGCCGCGGACCGTCGCGGAGCGGGTCGCCGACGAGATCGCGCTGGGCCGCGTCTGGCAGGCGGTCCGGGATTTCGGCGATCCCGCGATCCCGCGGAAGAAACTGCTCGAGACGTTCTCCGAGATCGGCCGGAAATTTCCGAAGACCGAGCATGCGGAGCTGGTGCGGGACACCGTCCGCATGCTCGAGACGATGGTCCAGGAAGACGCGGCCCATGTCGAGCCGAAGCAGCCGCCGGCGACGCTGCCGCCGCAGGCCCGGGTGAAGGAGCTGATCTTCCATCTCCGCGACCAGAACGGCGCGCAGTATTCCCAGCCGGGAGAGTGCGATTTCTTCGCCGATCCCCGGAACGAGGAGAGCCCGGCCCACCGGCTGGCCGCCCTCGGGTTCGACGCGGTCCCCCTGCTGATCGACGCGCTCGAGGATGCGCGCTTTACACGCTCGGTGGGCTACCACCGCGACTTCTACTTCTCGCACCACGTGCTCCGCGTCGGGGACGCCGCGCTGGCGGTGCTGGAAAAGATCGCCGGGAAGCGGTTCTTCGAGCGGGCCTATACGAACGGGGCGATGACCAAGGACGAGGCCGCCAAAGCGACGAAGACCGCCGTCCAGGAATGGTGGAAGGAGCTTCAGGCCAAGGGCGAGAAGCAGGTGCTGATCGAGGCCGCGGAGAAGGGCGATCTCCCGCAGGCGAGGCGCCTGCTGGAAAAGCATCCGGAGGACGCGCTCGCCGCGCTGACGAAGGCGCTGGCGGCGGCGAGCGGACCCCGGCGGGAGCCGGTGATCGAACTGATCGTCCGGATCCGCGGCCGGGAGTCCGGCGCGCTCCTGCTGGCGGAGCTGAAGAGCGGTCCGCACGCGGGGACGAGGATGACGGCGGCGCGCGAGCTGATCCGCTGGGGCGATGCCGAGGTCCCGGGCCTCCTGATCGAAGAATGGAAACGGTCGGCGACGGCGAAGCGGAACCGCGACGAGGATTTCTTTGAAAGGCCGACGCAGCGGATCATCGCCGCGCTTGCCGCCACGCACAAACCCGAGCCCCTCCGCGCGATGGCGGCGGACTTCGCGAAGCGGCCGCTGGACGACCGCATGTCGGTGCTCAGCGGCATCAGCGCCGGCTGCGACTTCTTCTCGCTGGAGCACGCGGAGGAGGAGGGCGGGAACCGGCCTCCCGGCGTGACGGCGGAGGATGAAGCCGCGTGCGCCCGGATCGCCGAAGATCTGCTCGCGGCGGCGCTCGACGACGTCACGGTGCAGGAAGGCCGCTCTGCGTCCAATCCGACCGTTTCCTTCTCGGATCCCCGCGTCTGTGATGCGGCGGCGCACATCCTGGCGTTCCGCTGGCCGAAGCAATACACCTTCAACATCGGCGCCAACCGGAAGCTCCGGGACCGGCAGATCGCCGAGGCGAGGAACGTCTGGCGGCGCTCCCGCGGACAGGAAGCCCTCCCGCTTCCGGAAGAGAAGGCTCGCCCGTCGCTGGCGGCGGAGGCCGTCGATCCGCTGGTCGATGCGGTGCTCCGCGGGGACGCGGGATCGGAAGAGGCGCTGGTGTCGAAGGGGCTGCCGGCGCTGAAGGCGACGCAGGCGCGTCTGGACACTCTGGACAAGACCCATGGGCGCCGGCACGCGCTGGAGGAATCCGCACGGCGGCTGGGCTGCATCGTTTCCGAGACGAAGCTCTCGCCCGTCCCGGCGGACAACGGGGCTGCCTTCGACGCGCTGGTGAAGGGTCTGGAAGGGCAACCCCTCGCCCCGCAATCCCTTCGGACCTTCGTCGAGAAGGCGGTGACGATCTTTCCGCAGGGCGTCGTCGGCTTCAACCTGACGGTCGACCGCGAGGCCGACCTGAGCGGCGTCCGCGTCGTGGTGGAGACCGTGACCGAGACGGTCCCGAAAGGAAGTTCCGTCGCCGGATGGGCCATGAGCGAGATCGTCGAGCTCGGGACGGAAGGGCTCCTGCACCACGGCGGCGGCGGCCGGAAGAACTATGCGACGGGTCCCGAGGGTTGGAAGATGCTCCAGGAGCCCGTGGAACAGGTCTTTGCGTCGCCGGCGACGAAGCCCTTCTCCATCCGCATCAGCCGCATCCGCAAGGAATGACCTCGCGGGGAATCGGCGGCCGTCCCTGCTGTGTACGGGTATATGGACCTGAAGGGGAGAGCCGACGATGCTGCGACTGCTGCTGCCGGGAGTCCTTGCCGTTCTTGCCTCGCCCGTCTTCGCCGCCGACGGCAACGCGGGCATGGCCGTCGCAGGCAAGCCGCTGTTCCAGGACGACTTCGCCCGCGCCGACATGGCGCCGAAGTGGAAGGTCGGGAAGGGCTTCTTCGAGATCAAGGACGCCGGCGTCACCATCGCTGAAAATCCCGACGACAAGCACGGCGCCTACGCCTACGTCCAGCCGAAGTTCCAGTTCAAGGACATCGTCGTCGAGTACTCCGCGAAGCTTGAGGGCAGCCGCGCCTGCCACCTCATGATCAACGACAGCGCCTATAAGGAGTCCCACGCGGGCCATATCCTCCGCGCGAGCCTGATGCCGGGGAAGGTCGACGTCGCCGACTACAAGTTCGGCGCGATGAAGAACGAGATCTTCGACAAGATGAAGGACCCGGGGACGACCGACGCCGAGAAGAAGAAGCTGCGCGAGGGCATCAAGGACAGGCAGGCCGCGTTCAAGACCGAGGCCGACCTCGCCCAGTGGCACAAGATCCGGGTCGAGATCGTCGGCGACGAGATGCTGGTGAACATCGACGGCAAGCCCACGGCCTACCTGAAGTCGGCGGGCCTTGATCACGCGACCAAGAACGCGATCGGCTTCGAGGTCGGCGGCAAGTCGAGTCTGATCAAGGCGATGACCGTCTGGGAGGCGACCGCGGCGCCCGATTGGGCGGCGCGACGCGACGCGGTCGTCGCCACGCTCAAACCTTAGACGTTGTCGCCCTCGGTCGACGTCCGCTTTGAGGCCTTATTGCCCTTCCCCCACTGCCAGCCGCTGATTTCCGGCATGTCGTCGCCGGTGCGCGCGATGTAGTTCTTGTGGTCGATCAGCTTCTCGCGGATCGCCTGCTGCGCATACGCGGCGCGCTCGCCAAGTTTCGGCACGCGGTCGATCACGTCGCTTACCAGGTTGAAGCGGTCCATCTGGTTCAGGACGCACATGTCGAAGGGCGTCGTCGTCGTGCCCTCTTCCTTGTAGCCCCGCACGTGCAGGTTTCCATGGTTGGTCCGCCGGTACGTCAGGCGGTGGATGAGCCACGGATAGCCGTGGAACGCGAAGATGATCGGCTTGTCGATCGTGAAGAGCGTGTCGAATTCCTTGTCCGACATGCCGTTCGGATGCTCCGAGGGCGGCAGCAGCGACATCAGGTTGACCACGTTGACCACGCGGATCCTGAGGTCGGGGACCAGGGAGCGGAGGAGCTCGACGGCCGCCAGCGTCTCGAGCGTTGGCACGTCGCCGCAGCAGGCCATGACGACGTCGGGGGAGCCGTCCTTGTCGTTGCTCGCCCAGGGCCAGATGCCCGCGCCCGCCGAGCAGTTCTTGATCGCCTGGTCCATCGTCAGCCACTGCGGCGCCGGCTGCTTGCCGGCCACGACGACGTTGACCTTGTCGCGGCTGCGCAGGCAGTGGTCGGTCACCGAGAGCAGGGAGTTGGCGTCGGCCGGCAGGTAAACGCGGACGATGCCGCCCTTCTTGTTGACGACGTGGTCGATGAAGCCCGGGTCCTGGTGCGAGAAGCCGTTATGGTCCTGGCGCCAGACGTGGCTCGACAACAGGTAGTTGAGCGACGCGATGGGTCGCCGCCACGGGATGTGCTTGCAGACTTTGAGCCACTTGGCGTGCTGGTTGAACATCGAGTCGATGATGTGGATGAACGCCTCGTAGCACGAGAAGAAGCCGTGGCGGCCCGTGAGGAGGTAGCCCTCGAGCCAGCCCTGGCACTGGTGCTCCGAGAGCACCTCCATGACGCGGCCGTCGGGCGACAGGTGATCGTCGTCCGGCCGGATCTCGGCGGCATAGGCGCGATCCGTCACCTCGAGGACGTCCTGCCAGCGGTTGGAGTTGAACTCGTCCGGACTGAAGAGCCGGAAGTTCTTGTGGTCCATGTTCATCTTCATGATGTCGCGCAGGTACTTGCCCTGCACGCGCGTCGACTCGGCCATGATGGCGCCGGGCGTCGTCACGTCGATGGCATACTTGCGGAAGTCGGGGAGGCGCAGGTCCCGGAGCACGACGCCGCCGTTCGCGTTCGGGTTGGCGCTCATGCGCTTGATGCCCTTGGGGGCCAGCACCCCGAGCTCGGCGTTCAGGCGGCCGTCCTTGTCGAAGAGCTCCTCCGGGCGGTAGCTCTTCATCCACTCCTCGAGGATCTTTACGTGTCCGGGCTTGTCCATGTCGCCCATCGGCACCTGGTGGCTGCGCCAGTAGTCTTCGCACTTCTTGCCGTCGATGGTTTCCGGGCAGGTCCAGCCCTTGGGCGAGCGCAGGATGATCATGGGCCAGGCGGGGCGGCCCTGGAAGCCCTTGGTGCGCGCCTCGGACCAGATGCGCTGGATGTCGGCGACGGCGTCGTCCATCGCGGCCGCCATGCTCTGGTGCATGGGCTCGTGATCGCTGCCCTCGACGAGGATCGGGCGGTAGCCGTATCCCTCGAACAGCTTGATCAGTTCCTCGCGCGGGATGCGGTCGAGGAAGCAGGGGTTGGCGATCTTGTAGCCGTTCAGGTGGAGGATCGGGAGCACCGCGCCGTCGCGGACGGGGTTGAGGAACTTGTTCCCGTGCCATCCGGTGGCGAGGGGGCCCGTCTCGGCCTCGCCGTCGCCGACGACCGCCGCGACGATGAGGTCGGGATTGTCGAACGCGGCGCCGTACGCGTGGGAGAGGGCGTATCCGAGCTCGCCGCCCTCGTGGATGGAGCCGGGGGTTTCCGGCGCGACGTGGCTGGGGATGCCGCCCGGAAAGCTGAACTGCGTGAAGAGGCGCTTCATGCCTTCTTCGTCCTGCCCGATGTTCGGATAGACCTCGGAGTAGGTCCCTTCCATCCAGGCTTGGGCGACGAGCGCCGGGCCGCCGTGGCCCGGACCGATGATATAGAGCATGCTGAGGTTGTCGCGACGGATGACGCGGTTCAGGTGGACGTACATGAAGTTGAGGCCGGGAGTCGTGCCCCAATGGCCGAGCAGGCGCGGCTTCACGTGCTCGCGCTTGAGCGGCTGCTTGAGGAGGGGATTGTCGAAGAGGTAGATCTGGCCGACGGCCAGGTAGTTCGACGCGCGCCAGTACGCGTCCATGAGGTTCAGCTCTTCGGCGGACAGCGGGCCGCCGGCCGGCCGGGTCTTCTTCCCGTTGATCGTCGTCGCTTTCATCCCTTCCTCCCAGTGTTCTCGAGACTATAGGCGACACTATAGGCGGGACTCCCCGGCGAAAAAAGTGGATTCATGAAGTCTTCGCAAACGATTTCCAGACGAGGCGCCACAGCACGCCCGCCGCCAGGATTCCCGCCCCGACCGCCATCTGCCCCGGCGGCACTCCGGCGACGAGGGCGAGACAGCACGCGAGGCCGGCGGCCGGGACGACCGGGTGAACGAGCCTCTCCTCGCGCGACAGCCGCAGCGCGCTGAGGTTCGTCAGGCCGTAGTAGACGAGGATCGCAAACGCACTGATCGCCAGCAGGGTGACGACGCTGCGGACCGCGACCAGTCCCCCGACGAGGGCGCCGATGAAGAGGACCGCGACATAAGGGCTTGCGGAGCGGTTGACCCGGCACAGCGGCGCCGGCAGGTCGTTTCCGCGGGCCATCGCGAACGCCATGCGCGAGAGGCCCAGCATCAGGTTGAGGAAGACCGAGCCCAGGGCCGTGGCGGCGCCGATCGCCAGCGCGACCTTGACCCCCCGCGCCCCCGCCGCTTCCTCGAGCGGCGCGCCGGTCTTCTCGGCCGCCGCGAAGGCCGACGCTCCGAGGCTGCCCACCGCGGTCGCGGTCACGAGAAGATAGAGCACCGCGGCGGCCGACAGCGAGAGGACGACGGCGATCGGAATATTGCGCTTCGGGTCCCGGATCTCCTCGCCGAGCGTCGCGACGCGTCCATATCCCGCATACGCCACGAAGAGCAGCGCGGCCGCGGAGAGAATTCCCCGGATCCCGGCCGGCGCGAAGGGCGTGAAGCGGCCGGCGGAGATCCGCGGCAGTCCGGCCGCGACGAAGGCGGTCAGCGACAGGAGGCTCAGGGCGACGAGGGCCAGATTGACCGCGCCGGCCCTGGTGAGCTTGAAGAAGTTGAGAAGCGTGACGACGGCGACCAGCGCGAGCGAGAGCGCGAGCGGCGGCAGCCCGGAGGAGCGTCCGAGCGCCGCGCCGAACGCGAGGGCGGTGGCGGCGGCGCTGGTGGTCTTGGCGCCGAGGAAGAGCCAGCCGGCGAGGAAGCCCGCCCAGGGGGACAGCTTCCGGCCGGCGTACTCGTAGGTGCCGCCGCTGCGGGGATACGCCATCGCCAGTTCGGCGCTGGAGAGGCCGTTGCAGGCGCCCGCGAAGCCGGCGACGACGAGGCTGACGAGCACCGCGGGGCCGGCCAGGCCGGCGCCGATCGACGTCGTGACGAAGACGCCGGTGCCGACCATGGCCCCGAGCCCGAAGCCCACGGCTCCGGGCAGCCCGACGCTGCGCTCGAGCGCGGGCTCCGCCGAGGATCCGGCCATGACCTTATTCCGGGCGGAACTCGATGATGCCGGCGTCGGGTCGCTCGGGAACATGCAGCCTCAGGTACGGCTTGTTCGTCGCCCGGTGGCAGGCCATGCAGCCCTCGATCTGGGCTTTGTAGGCGGCGGTGAACCTGTCCTTGTCCTTCGCCTTGACCGCCGCTTCCAGGTCCTTGAGCGTGCTGGTCTCCAGTCCGCCGAGGATGCCGGCGAGATCGATCTCGCGGTTCTCCGCGTCCTTGCGCTTGGGGATGATGCGGACCGCCCAGCGGAGATGCGAGCGGACCTCGTCCGAGTAGAACTGGGCGAGGGGCCAGTTGGCGTTCTCGCCGGCGAACCATAGGTTCGTGAAGTGGAAGCCGACGTCGGCCATTGCGTGGGACTGATCGGGGACCAGGCCCTTCAGGCGGGCGAGTTCGGCCTTCAGGGAGACGAGGTCCCCGTCCTGGGGCTGCTCGCCGGAAGCGGCGCCGAACGCGCACGCGGCGCCGAGGATCATCCATGCGGTCGATTTCATGACGCGGCCTCCTATTCGTCCTCGATCAATTCGCCGAACAGCTCGCGCACCTTGATCTTCGCTTCGCGGAGGGCTTTCCGGCCCCGGAGGGTGGCGCGGTAGACGCGCCTCGAGTGGGATCCGGTCCGCTTCGTCGCGGAGCGCAGGTAGCCGTCGCGCTCCAGCCCGTGAAGGATCGGGTAGAGGGTTCCCGCGCTCAGGCGGTACCCGTGGCGGCCGAGCTCCTCGATGATGCCCAGGCCGAAGAGGGGCTCCCGGGCCGCATGGTGGAGGATGTGCAGCCGAATGAGGCCGGAGTAGAGATCCTGGTCGCCCATGTCAGTATAGAATCCCGATATCGGGATTCTATACAACGGCCTCGGCCGGTCAAGGCATACCGGCCGGACCTAGGCGGCGGGCGCGGGCTTTGCGGCGAAGCGGCGGCGCAGCTTCAGCGCGCCCCAGACCGCCAGCAGCAGCGGGCACACGAAGCAGACGCCGATCATGATCAGCATCAGCGCCCAGGAGCCCGCCTGCAGGCTGATCGACAGTCCGCGCTTCAGGTTCGCCCACGGGCCCGAGTCGCGTCCCAGCAGCACCTCGTTCGACACCTTCACCTCGAGCCGCGCGAGCGCCAGGTCGTTGTCCGGGACCTCCGTGTTCTTCGAGGCCCCGTGCTCCAGCACGGTCCCGAGCCCCTTGATGCGCTCCGCCGCGCCCGCGGCGTCCTTCAGCGGCACGTCGATCGTCAGCGACGACTCGCGCCGGCCGCTCGCGTCCCGCGTCTGCTTCGCATCCACGATCCGGCCGCGGAACTCCGCCTCGAGGGCCTTCGAGGTTGCGTCCACGTCGTTCACCTCGACGCTGAGCGTGACGGTCTCACGCGCCGGGATGCTCGCCGCGTTGAACAGGCGGAAGTGGATCAGTGTCTTCGAGTCGACCACGTTCTCGCTTTCGGGCGCGCGGGACGATGTCCGAGTGTAGACGTCCCCCGCCTTCGCCGCCGCCTCGGCGAGCGCCGTCTCGCGCTCGCGCCGGATCTCCACGCTCAGCGTCGCCATCATGTTCTTCCGGTCGCTCTCGTTCAGCTGCGCCCCGACGATCCGCGCGTCCGCGACCTTCGCCGCGTCGAGCAGCGCGCGGTAGGCCGCCGCGACGTCCTTCGAGGCCAGGACGACCGTCGAGGTCTCCCTCGGCTGCACCGATCCGAGACCGAAGAAGCTGATGTTGAATCCCCTCTTGGTCCGCGTCGCCGTCGACGTGTCCGTCGTCTCCGTCACCTCCAGCCGCAGCACCTCGCCCGCGGCGCGGACGTCCTGGAGCACGGCCTCGGCGTCGGCCGCCTTCACCTGGAACTGGATCCGCCCGGTCGTCTGGTCGGCCTTCTGCCGCGACAGGTTCGACGACAGGACGCGGCCCGCCGCCTTCTCGACGCGGTCGAGGACGTCCTTATAGGACTGCTCCGCATCCGTGCAGGCCAGGGTCACCTGGACCGTTTCGCGCGGGGCGATGTTGGCCAGGTTGTAGAGCGAGACCTGGAATTGGGTGTCGTTCTGCCGGATTTTGGCGTCCTGGGGTTTGCCCGAGCCGCCCTGGGGATCCTGGGTGCGGCGGATGTCGAGGCGCGCGAGGGCGCCCAGCTGCTTGAGGCGGTCGCGTAGGGGGCCCGCGGCGGCCGGGGCGGCCTCGAATTGGATGATCGCGTTGAATTGCCCCTGCTCCAGCTGCTTGAGCTCCGAACGCGACACGCGGCCCTTCGCCTCGGCCACGGCTGCGAGCGCCGCGGTATAGGCCTTCTCGGCGTCCTCGACCTCGAGCCCCATTTCGACCCGCTCGGTCTCGATCAGCCCGAACGGCGCGCGGATCTCCTTCTCGGTGAGCGTGATCGCCAGCGTGCTGTGCTCGATCAGGTTGTTGTAGTAGTTGATCTCGCCGATCATCTGCTCGATCTTGGTCCGCCACTCGCCGAGCTCCTTCTCGGCCGCCAGCAGGTCCTTGATGGAGCCCTTGCCGTCCTTGATGATCGCGATCAGGCGCTCCTCCATCGTCTTTGCGGCGCGCAGGCGGCTCTCGAGGTCCATATAGCTCTTGGTCACGTCCTCGCTTCCGATCCGCTGACTCTTCAGGTCGCCCAGCGCACGCAGCTTGAGCAGCAGCGTGTCGAGGTGCTTGGGAGGGACGCGGACGACGACGATCCCGCGGACCTTTCCGTTCTGCAGCTTCTCGCTGTTGACGGTGGCGATGAAGCCCGCTTCCTCGACGGCGATCTTCGTCAGCGTCGCGACCGCGCTGTCGAACGAGTCGATCTCGAACTCCATCTCGCCCGAGCGGATCAGCTTCCGCGACTGCCGCGGAGCGTCGTCCTGAACCTGGGGAACGACGAGTTTGGAGGCGACCGGCGCGACCTGATCCGCATCTCGAGTGGCCCGGGGCTCGTCCTCTGCCCCGGCGCTCCCTTGGCCCCGGACCGTGAGAGACATGCGACCCCCATAGCTCCCTCCGCTGCCTCCGCCCGCGCCGACGCCCATCGTGTCGTACACGGCCGGGCGGGCGGACCGCGGCTCCCCCTTGATATAGGAAAGGAAGCTCGCCGTGTCGCTTTTCATCGAACGGAAAGCCTCGGCGTCGGCGGATTCGTTGTGGTCCGATTCCGCGGCGGCGGAGAAACGGATCACCGGCGCTCCCCCGGCGAGTACGTCGGCGTCATCCCTGGGAATCCCCTTCCGCTCGTAGATCACGTCGCGGGGCCGCTCGACTTCCCGGAGTCGGGGGTCCGGGGACGCGAGAGCGATGAGCTTTTCGCCGGACGGCTGCGACCCGGGTTCCGGCGTTTCGATTTGTTCGATGATGACTCCGACGACCCCCAGGAAGACGACGACCGCGCCGGACAGGATCGCCCTCCAGGCGGGATGGGGATTCCGGAAATCAGGGATGAACCGCCGGGCGCCCCGGCGCGGCGGCTCGGGAGGAAGCTCGACCGCGAGTACTTCCTCCAGCTGGGACGAGCATTCGACGCAGGTCGCCAGATGGGCGTCGACCCGCGCGCGATCCTCGTCGGAAAGGTCCCCCGCCTGGTAGCCGGGGATCCGGGGCCAGCACTCCGCGTGTTCGTCGTGGCTCATGCGCGTCCTCCCGAGACCCTGAGCGCATGAACGGGCGGGGTGCGGAAAGGTTCAGTTGCCGAAGACGTCCTTCCACTCGAGGGAGATCCAGCGGCCTTTCGACGCCGAAACGCCGGTCTTCGGCGAGACGGAGAACGACCAGCGGCGCGCGGCGGGCCAGGCGACATACGAGAGATGCGTGACGATGGGGCCGCTGCGGCCCACGCTCTCCAGCAGTTTCTTCGCGAGTTCGACGTCGATCTTCCGGCCCGCCGTCCCCAGCGCGTCCAGGCCGCGCGTGACCGTGTTGAAGCGGCCGCCGCTGTCGGGCCCGCCTTCGGACTTCTCCCGGAGGCAGTAATGGTTCGTGCAGACCAGCGTCTCCCGGCCGTCGGGGCCGCGCGAGGTCACGCCGTCGTCCTTCGCGTTGCCGTCCCACTCCAGGACCGCGGCCGGCCCCTGCGTGCCGCAGACGTGGACATTATTGCCCACCCGGACGGGGACGTTCTTCAGCGCGGCTTCGACATCCTTCACGGCGCTCGCGCCGGCGGCCTTTTCGATCGCCGTTCTCAGCGCGAGGGAGCGGGGAACCCAGCCCGCTCCCGCCGGGCCCGGCAGGCCCTTCTCGTCGTGCAGCGCGAGGAAGGCGCCGTCGGAGTTCAGCACGGTGCCGACGCCGATGTAGCCGGGCATGAGGACGTCCACCGTCGCCTTCAGGTCCTTCTCCTCCGGCTCGACGGCGAGGAGCATCGCCTTCGACGAGAGCGGGAACGCGAAGTAGTCCAGATTGCGGCCGACGACGGGCGCGCCGTCGGCCGTGCGCGCGCCCCAGGCGGAGAAGGAACTGCAGCCCGCGCCGAGGATGTCGCTCATGCAGTTCAGCGCCTTGAGGTCGCCGATGCCGATCTCGCGGTGCAGCATCTTCAGCATCCGGTCGTCGGGCTTCGGGAGGGCGGCGCGGAGGCCGTCCAGCATCGCGGCGAGCTCCGCCTCGTAGCGTTCCGGAAACGCGAACGCCGCGGACTCCCGGACGAGCTTGTTCTCCCAGGCGCCTTTCGTGAACTTCTCCATCGACGGGATGATCGCCTCGTCGAGCAGGCCGAGGATCGCGGTCGCCTCGAGCCGGCCGTGCGCCTCGCCCCGTTCCTTCGCGGTCCCCTTCAGCAGCAGCAGGGGGAAACCGTCGATCGATCCCAGCAGGCTTTTCCCGTGCCGGGCCTGGACCTCGACCTTGAGCGCCGGCGACGCGCCGAGCAGCAGGAGGAGCGGAAGCAGAAGCAGCCGGTGTCGCATGTCGTTCTGTCAGACGGAGCGCCTGGAAAGCTCGCTGAACAAGTATAGCGTCAGCCCGTTCGGTTCCCGCAGGCAGAAGCTCCGGTGCCCCCACGACTGGTTCGTGAGCCCCTGCGTCACCCAGAGCTTCTTCGCCATCGCGCGGTGATGGACGGCGTCGACGTCGTCCACCTCGACCACGATCATGGCCCCCTGCGGAGGCCGCTCGTCCCACAGGTGCGCGGTCGGAGCGGTCGGGCGGGCCACGACCTCGACGATCCCCGCTGCGGCCCGGAACAGGGTGCCGCAGTCCTCCGGGCCCCGGTCCCACGCTTCGATCAGCGGGAACTCGAGGCCGTCGCGATAGAACGCGACGGTCTCCCCGTAGATCGGCGTGAAGTAGCAGAAGCGGAACTGGCCCATCACTTCTCCGGCTTCGAGGGAGGGAAGGGGTCGACCGGCTTCGGGTTCGGCGTCGGCATCTGGGCGCCGACGGCGACGCGCCACTCGGCGAGTTCCTTCTTCATCCCGGCGGCCCGCTCCGGCTGATCGGCCGAGAGGTCGTGCTCCTCGGCGGAGTCGGTCCCGAGGTCATAAAGCTCGACGCGGCCGTCTTCGAGCCATTCGTGCAGCTTCCAGGATCCGGATCGGATCGTGCTGCAGGGCCGTCCGCCCTGGTTGCTGTAGTGGGGGAAATGCCAGAACAGCGGCCGCTCCGGCACGGTCCCCTTGCCTTCGATCAGCGGAGCGAGGCTGACCGCGTCCAGCGCCTGGTTCGGCGGAACGGGGACGCGGGCCAGGTCCAGCAAGGTGGGGTACAGGTCCGTGCTCACCACCGGCGCGCCGCAGAGCGTGCCCGGGGAGACGCGGCCGGGAACCCGGACGATCCACGGCGTGCGCAGGCCGCCCTCATAGTTCCACCCCTTGCCGGCCCGGAGCGGCAGGTTCGAGGTCGGCGATCCCTCCGCCGTGCTCAACCCGCCGTTGTCCGACGTGAAGACCACGATGGTGCGCTTCGTGAGATCCAGGGCGTCGAGTTTCTCCAGCACGCGGCCGACGGCCTCGTCCATTTCTTCGACCATGCCGGCATAGGCCGGATGATTCTGGACCGCGCGGGCCTTGAAGCCCGGTCCGGCCGGAACCTCGCGGGGAGTCTGGGGCGTCAGCGGCTCGGCCTTGTCGCGATATTTCTTCAGGAGCTCCGGCCGGGTCTTCAGCCCGACGTGCACCGAATGAAAAGCCAGATAGAGGAAGAAAGGGCGGTCCTTCGACTGCCCGATGAACTCCGAGGACTTCGTCGACAGCAGCGTCGCGAAATGCGGATCGTCGGGAGGTCCGCCGCCCGGCTTCGTCTCCGGCCCGATCACCACGTCGAAGCCATGGTCGGCGGGCAGCGATCCCTTGCCTCCGAGGTGCCACTTGCCCGCGATCGCGGTCCGGTATCCTCCGGCGCGGAACGCCTCGGCCAGGGTCGTGTCCTCCAGCGGAAGCGACTGACGATACTCGGGGGGCAGCAGCAGCCCTTTGCGGTTGCCTCCGAAGAAGTTCGTCGTATGGAGACGGGCCGGATTTTTCCCCGTCATGAGGCCGGCCCGCGTCGGGCTGCACACGTTGCAGCCCGCATATCCCTGGGTGAAGCGCAGCCCCTGGCTTGCAAGACGGTCGATCGCGGGCGTCTCGTAGAACGTGCTGCCGGTGCAGCCGAGATCGCGCCAGCCCAGGTCGTCGGCAAGGAGGAGGACGACGTTCCAGGGCTGCTCCGCCGGTTCCTGCGGGCGGGCGGCGCAGCCGGCGGCGAGCGCCAGCACGATCGCGCCGATTATTCGTTGGACTTGCATCCGTCTACTCTAACAAATAGGGCAGGAGGAACGATTCCGCATGAAACACCCCGCGGCCGCGCTGATCGCGTTCCTGATGAGCCCCCTCGTCCTCCGGGGCGACGACTGGCCGCAGTGGGGCGGGCCGCAGCGCGACCTGGTCTGGCGCGAGAAGGGCATCGTCCGGACTCTGCCCTCCGGATTGCTCCCGCGGGTCTGGTCCACGCCGATCGGCGAGGGATACTCGGGTCCCGCCGTCGCCGACGGCAGGGTCTATATCACGGACCTGGTCGACCGGACGAAGAAGAGCGCGACGGAACGCATCCTCTGTCTCGACGCCGCAAGCGGGAGAGTCGTCTGGACCGTCGTCTGGCCCGTCGAATACGGCATCGCGTACCCCGCCGGCCCCCGCGCCACGCCGGTGGTCGACGGCGACCGCGTCTACGCGTTCGGCGCCGTCGGAGACCTGCTCTGCCTCGAGGTCGCGTCGGGGAAAATCGTCTGGAAGAAAAACGTCGCGGCGGAGTATGGGAACAATATACCGACCTGGGGCCTCTCGGCGTCGCCGCTCGTGGAGGGCGGCCAGCTGATCACGCTGGCCGGCGGGAAGGCCGGGGCGCTGCTGGTCAGCTTCGACAAAGCGACCGGCAGGGAGCTTTGGAAGGCGATCGACGATCCGGAGGTCGGCTACGTGCCTCCCGTCATCTTCACGTTCGGCGGTCTTCGCCAGCTCATCCAGTGGCATCCGCGAGCGGTGACGTCGCTGGATCCCGCAACGGGCGCCGTCCTTTGGGAGGTCCCGTTCAGGACCAAGGTCGGCCTGGTGATCTCGACCCCGAGGCAGTCCGGGTCGCGTCTCTTCGTCACGTGCTTCTACAACGGCGCGATGATGCTCGAGGTGGCCGCGGACGGGAAGAGCGCGTCGGTCGTCTGGCGCGGAAAAAGCGAGAGCGAGACGAAGACCGAGGGGCTGCATTCAATCATGTCGACGCCCTGGATGACGGAGACCCACCTCTACGGCGTCTGCAGCTATGGCCAGCTCCGCTGCCTGGACGCGCGGACGGGGGAGCGGGTCTGGGAGACGCGGGAGCCGACGGGCGATGGCCGCTGGTGGAACGCCTTCCTGGTCCCCCATGAGGACCGGTTCTTCATCTCCAATGAACAGGGCGACCTCATCCTCGCCGCGCTCTCGCCTGAAGGCTATAAGGAGCTCGGCCGGGCGAAACTGGTGGAGCCGACGCGGAAGGTGGGGACCCGGATGACGATCTGGTCCCATCCGGCCTTCGCGATGAAGAGCGTGTTCGCGCGGAACGACAGGGAGATCGTGCGCGTGGACCTGTCGGAGAAATAGTCCCGCTACCGGGGCCGGTATCCGAGGAGGTCGTTCACCAGGGCGATCAGCTCCTTCAGCTTGAACGGCTTCGGGAGGAAGCGGATGTCGGTCAGCGGGATTCCGCGGTAGATCACGCTGCTCTCGGAGTGGGACGACAGATACAGCGTTTTCAGGCGCGGGTGATACGAGCGCAGCTTGCCGGCGAGTTCCACGCCGTTCATCTCGTCCATGACCAGGTCGCAGATCATCAGGTTGATCGCCGACGATTTGTGCGACTTGCAGCGCTCGATCGCCTCCTCGGCGTTCCTGGCCTCGAGCGTCGCGTAGCCCTGCTCGGCCAGGTACTTTCCGAGGAGCGTGCGGACGTGTTGCTCCTCCTCGACGAGGAGGACGGTGCCGCGCGGCGGGGTCCCAGCGGGTTCTGCCATCAGGGAAGTAATATCACATTTGCGGCTACTTTTCCGCCGGCTTGGCATCGCGCCAGAGCCAGCGGAGGGAGTCGGGAAGGATCGAGCCGCCGTGGATGTCGTTGTGGGCGCCTTCTCCGAGGACGAATTTGTAGTCGTACTTCTTGAAGGCCAGCGCCGCCGCCATCTGCTGGTTCGCCAGCGGCCAGTTCCCGAACTCGTTGTCCACGTCCTTGGTCCCGTCCTGCAGGAAGACCCTTAGCGGCTTGTTCTCCGTCTTGCGGATGAGCGACGGGTAGACGTGGCCGCCCCGGATGTTCGTGTAGCTGCCGACGTGGGTGAGAACCTTGCGGAAGAGGTCGGGCCGGTTCCACGCGACCGTGAACGCGCAGATGCCGCCGGAACTGATGCCGCAGATCGCGCGCTGGTCCGGGTTGTCCGTCAGCTTCAGCGTTTTCCCCACCTCGGGGAGGATCTCGTCGGCCAGGAATTTCGCGTACTGGTCCGAGACCGTGTCGTATTCGAAGCTGCGGTTGTTCTTGTCCGCCCAGCCCGGCTTGGGCAGCTCTTCGGACTTGTGGCCGGGGTTGAGGAAGATGCCGACCGTCACCGGCATTTCCTTCTTCGCGATGAGGTTGTCGAAGACGACGGGGACGCGGAACCAGCCCTTCTCGTTGACGTAGGCATGGCCGTCCTGGAAGACCATGACCGCCGCGGGCGTCTTTTCGTCGAGCTGAGCGGGGACGTAGGTCCAGTACTCGCGGAGGGTGCCCGCGAAGACCTGGCTTTTCCAGACGTAGTGCGTGACCGTGCCCTTCGGGACGCCCTCCTGGCGCTCCGACTCCGGCGGGTGCTTGTAGGGCTCGGCCTGCGCGAGGAGGAAGACGAGAGCGGCGGCAAGGATGTTCATGCCGCCAGCTTACCTAGCGACGGTGCTTGCGCCAAGCGATCCGGCGCGGCACCGGGGGCCGGCTTGGCGCGGTGGGATGCACCGGATGCCCCTGCGGCGCGTGACCCTGGCCCTGCGGCTGCGGGGGACGCGGCGCCGGCGCGGGCTGCGCTCCCTGGGGCTGCGGCTGCGGATGCTCGTGACGCGGCTGCCCGCCGTAAGCCGGCGGCTGATGCTGCTGGGGCGCCGGGTGGGCGATGCCCGCGGGCACCGGCTTCACCGGGATGCGGTAGCGGATCAGGCGCTCGACGGCCTTCAGCTCGTCGCGCTCCTCGGGGGCGCAGAAGGCGATCGCGATACCCTCGGCCCCGGCGCGCGCCGTCCGGCCGATGCGGTGGACGTAGTTCTCCGGCACGTCCGGCATGTCGTAGTTGACGACATGGGTGATGCCGTCGACGTCGATGCCGCGGGCGGCGATATCGGTGGCGACCAGCACGCGGGAAAGCCCGCGCTTGAAGTTCTCCAGGGCGCGCTCGCGGGCGCTCTGGGCCTTGTTGCCGTGGATCGCGTCGGCCTTGACGAAGTTCGCGACGAGCTGCTCGGCGACCTTGTTGGCGCCGCGCTTGGTGCGCGTGAAGACCAGGGTCCGGGCCAGCGCCGGATCCTTGAGCAGCTGCCGCAGCAGCGGGAACTTGCCGTGCCGGTCCACGTGGTAAAGCGACTGCGTGATCTTCTCGACCGTCGTCGCGGGCGGCGTCACCTCGATGCGCACGGGGTTCGTGAGGATGTCCTTCGAGAGCGCCTGGATCTCCTGCGGCATCGTCGCCGAGAAGAACAGGGTCTGGCGCAGCTTGGGGAGCTGGCCGATGATGCGGCGCACGTCGTGGATGAAGCCCATGTCGAGCATGCGGTCGGCCTCGTCCAGGACGAAGATGCCGACCTTGTCGAGCTTGGCGATGCGCTGCTCGATCAGGTCGAGGAGGCGGCCGGGCGTCGCGACCAGGATGTCGACGCCGTGGCGCAGCGCCGTGGCCTGCGGGTTCTGGCCGACGCCGCCGAAGACGACGGTGTGGCGGAAGTGCAGGAAGCGGCCGTAGCGCGCGAAGCTGTCGCCGATCTGCGAGGCGAGCTCCCGCGTCGGGGAAAGGACGAGGACCCGGACGTGGCGCGGATTGGGCACGGGGACCGCGTGGAGCCGCTGGAGGATGGGCAGCGCGAACGCCGCCGTCTTGCCGGTGCCGGTCTGGGCGACGCCGAGCAGGTCCTTGCCCTCGGCGACGGGCCGGATCGTGCGCTGCTGGATCGGGGTCGGGGTGTCGTACCCTTCCTCCTTCACGGCGCGGAGGAGGGGCTCGATCAGATTCAGGTCTTCGAAGCGGCTCATGAAATCCATCCGAAAAACATTGAAGACAAATCGGGCGGGTTCGTTCAGAGTACGCGGACGGGGGAGGTCAGCGGCAACCGAAGGAGACGTCCCGAACGGGCAGGACTATATCCGAAGGGGAGGGGGAGCGCCAGCCCAATGTTGTGAATTACTGGAGCGACAGGCTCACGTGCCAGAGCTCGGAGCCCTCGCGTGCGTCGAAGGAGACCGCCGTCGCGTCGGCGTTGAAGGCGACCGACCAGACCTCGTCGAAGTCCTGGCTCTTCCGTCCCTCGGAGACGACGCAGCAGCCCTGTCCGCGGCGGCCCACGTAGGCCAGCCGCTCGCCCTTCGGGCTGAAGGTGAACAGCGACAGGTCGTCGTAGAGGTCGCCGTCGGCGCCGCCGAAGACCACCTTCTTCCGGCCGCCCACCCGGTCGATGAACCACGCGCGGCTGCTGTCCGGCGAGAACGAGAGCGACTCCACGCGGCCGTCGACCGATTCCTTGATGCCGTCGACGACGACGCATGGTTTCTGGCCCGTCGTGCCGACGTAGGCGGTGCGCTTCAGATCCGGGCTGAAGACGATGCGGTCGACCTTGTCGAACTCCTCGCCGGGCGCGCCGTCCACCACGGCGAAGACGCGGGTCTTCCGGCGGGCGACGTAGGCGCGGCGCTCGAAGCCGCCGCTGAAGGTCAGCTGGCCGACCGCGTCGTGGTCGGGGCCGCGCATGCCGTCCACGACGACGAACTCGTGGTCCTGGGCGCGGGCGCAATAAGCCAGATGACGGCCGTCGCCGCTGAAATATGCGCCCGACGAGACCTGCTGGTACGGCTCGCTGCGGAAGCCGTCCAGGACCACCGACTGATCGCCCTTGACCTTTGCGAGGTAGGCGACGTGACGGCTGTCGGGGCTGAAGGCGAAGGCGGACAGCACCCGGTCGAAATCGCCCTGCTTCATCCAGTCGAGGACGGCGTACTCCTTGTCGCCTTTCCGGACGACGTATCCCACG
>Ga0137410_10000083_pt1 | contig 63230 bp, 112 predicted proteins | sample CZODoug1_16funga_FD_108878 | JGI IMG/M metagenome (GOLD analysis project Ga0137410, IMG submission 108878) | Vadose zone soil fungal communities from Angelo Coast Range Reserve, California, USA - CZODoug1_16fungal (Illumina Assembly) | ecosystem: Environmental > Terrestrial > Soil > Vadose... | reverse complement strand
TTTGATGGTTTTGATGTGTTCCCCACAAGTATACCACCATCCCCCCTCTTCACTGCCCCCAAAGGCTTTGTCAGTCAGGTAGATAGAAATCACATAGGATTTTTTCATGGCTTTGCCCTCATGGTGTAGTACCTTAGCATGCATGGTATTATTAGATTTACCTAGTTATTTATGTAAAACCAGTGTTTACTGTTGAGGCAGTCAATTGAAAGGGCAATGTGATGCAAATAGTTGATGTGAAAGAACTTCAAGCTGGTGATGTGGTTCAGTGCATTACTGAAGAACTGAATTACCGGTTGTTTTTCAAGGTTATTGAGCAGCGGGGTGAAGAAACCCTGGTGATCAACACTGGGGAGATTAGTAACGGCCGCTTTGCCAATACTGACCCTGACTTGACAAACCGTGATAGCAGTAAGCGATTTTGGCCTATTTGGTTGCCCACAAAAGATTTACAGATTTTGTGGCGTAAAACGGCCTGATAACAGGGGGGGGGGCTAGCCCCCCCCCTGTTTAGCTCAAACTAAATGGCAAACCTATGTCATATCACATGTGGATAAAATTCTTCAAGGCGTGTGAATGGTTGGGACTATATAAGCCTTCCCCTGAAGTTCTTGAGGCTGAACGTAGGGTTTCTGTATTGGAGCAACGAATAAAGGAAATTAATGCTGAAACTGATCTGTTACGTAAGTTAATTTATCTGAATACAAAAAGGGTAAACAATGAGAAATAACCTCTATGAATCCAATCAGTTCATGATTGATAGTGGGACTTTTTGGCGCTGTCATCATGGGCATACTCAGATGATACCTTGCTGGGCGTGTGGGATTAAGCACCCCATTAAGTTCCTGAGGCATTGGTGGGCTAACTTTTAGAAAAGGGCAGTGAAATGGCTAATAAGGTCTCAATCAATGGGGTCACCATTGCTGGTAACAGCAATGGGAGTATTATTATTAGCAATGGTAAGATTATTATTGATGGTAAGGATGTAACCCCCGATGCAAAGGAGATTACTATTACTATTGAGGGATCAGTTACTTATCTTGAGGTTGATATTTGTAAGCAGATTACTATCACTGGAAATACTGGTGATGTCTCACTCACAAATGGGAACATTGAGGTGAAAGGTGATATTCACGGTTCTGTGCAGACAGTAAATGGTGCTGTTGATTGTGACGGAATCATTAGGGGTCATGTTAAGACTGTAAATGGTAGTATCAGGCACCGCTGAAGATACAGCATGCAATTTCTACCTTGTCATGTAATAATGGCAGGTAGTTTCATTCTGAAAGGGTAAAAGCATGTATCAGGACCCTAAGTTACTTGAGACCATCAAGCGTATGGAAGTTGAAGCCCTGCTGAGCCTGGATAAGCCTTCATTGGAGGCATTATCCTATTTGCTCAGGCACAAGGGCCTGTGGCCCAAGGGATTCAGTTGGAATTACAACAAATGTGAAACCTGTGCCATGGGATTGGCATCTCAGTTGTGGGGGGTTCACATTAGGCTTGCACACACTCATCTAGCTGTTGAAGATATATCAGAACTTATGAAGATGCCTTATGAGAAGGCTGCTGATATTTTCTATGGGGGCGGTGATTGGATGGATCAGGTAAAGCGTCAATTTGAGGATGTCACACCAGAGATGGTGGCTGATCAGATTGATTTGTATTTGGGTAAGCAGCCCCTGTAACTAATACAATGGCAGAAATCATGCCTGTCAAGCCTGCTGGTGCGGTTTGTGTATCAGGTGACAGTTGCCACCTTATTATATGGGCCGCACCACAGGGCACGGCACGGGCATATGAAAGGGACCCTCAAAATGGCTAAGCCTAATCTTATTAAGTGTCCTCACTGTGATTTCACAGTTCCTACTGGTGCAGATGAAGTGCCTCGGATGACTAAGCATATTATCATGAAGCACAAGCCAGTTGATACCCATAGATCTGGTACCGGCTCAGGAACATCAACGGGCACATCCACTGTGCCTAAGAAGGGGAAGCATGAATGAAAACCTTGATAACAGCGTTGGCCCTGATAGGTGTTCTGGCCTCCAGTCAACAGGTGCAAGCCAAGGAAACCAAAGCACATGGCTATGCCATGTGTTATGGAAGTGAAGAACAGGCACGTGAGGTTTACCGTGAAGATCATATTTATCATCGGGGAACCAAAATCAGAACTTGTTATCATGTGCATAGACATGATTCCACTCAGGTAGCTCAGGCGGTCAAGCATAAGAAAGATGTTGTTAAAGAAGTTTTGAAGGAAGTAAATAAGAAAGATACATTTAAGGAAATAGCCCAGCAGCCAGACTTTAATTACAATCAGTCTAATTATCAACTTCTTAAGAATTATCTGTTGTTGGATTGTGGCCCTTGGGATGTCCCGTGCCACTTATCATATTATCTAAAGTAATTTAATTGTAGGGGCTGCCGGAGCAGCCCCCATTTACTTTATTTACACGTCAATGATGTCAGCCAGCATAGCTGCCAATGCTTGCTTGCGCAGAAGATACGGCCCAACGGGGTTGGTCAAAAAACTAAGGGGGCCAGTTACCTCACCCTCAGTTACCGCGTAGTAGTAGCCGGCAGTCAGGGGCGTGTGGTCATGCCCTACCACAGGGTTGGGATCAGTCAGGTTGGCAGGCCAAATGCAAAACACATAAAGGCCATGGCTGTCACAGATTTCATCACTGATTGACATGTGCTTGCCCTCATTTGATTGACCCTTCAACGGTAAACCAACTGATACGATTCAAGTAGTAACTTCTTAGGGCTGAGCTACAATGGTATTGTAGCAGTTGAGCAACGCACATGAAAGGGCAAGAAACATGAGCAAGGCCATTTATCACGCCAACAGCCCCGCTCACCGAATCATCAAGGTCGCCGGCGGCCAGTGGCAGTACCAGGAACGGCACTTCAGTTCAAGAAGCAGCCGCGCTGATGATTGGACCAGTGAGGGCAAGCCCACGGACAAGGTGAAGGCCATGATGCAGTTGGGTCGCAGACCCAACGCCCGGATCAACACCCAATTGGCTGCTGAGTTGAATTACTGGAAGGATCAGCAGACCTACCACCATCGCCACGCAGCGTAAAGGCAGGCAGGGGCCATAGAAATATGGCCTCTGTAACTTCAAAATAAAGGGCAAACAAATGGAAACCATTGTTGTTACCCGTCATCAGGGTTTGGTGGATTACCTGATTGATATTGGTTTTATCAATCAGGAAACCCCAGTCATCACCCATGCTACCGTGGGGGATGTCAAGGGGAAGCATGTGGTGGGCGTGCTGCCTATGTATCTGGCCCAGCATTGCCGGGCTGTGACTGAGGTTCCCATGGAAAACCTGCCCCTGGAACTGAGGGGCAAGGAGCTGACCAAGGAACAGGTTCAGCAGTATGCTGGGAAGCTGACCCATTATGCTGTAGTCGTTGCTGAGACCCCTGAGCTTGCGGCTCAGATTGCTACCATTGGCAACGCATCGGTGTAACAAAAGGCTAAGGGGGTTGGGAAACCAACCTCCTTACAATTTAAGGAGTTTAAGTTCTAAGCGTAATTCGTCTACGCTTAGAAGACGAGCATTACCGCTATTTTGAGTTTCATTAAGTTCTTCCTTTAATTTCTCGTAAGGCAATAACCCAGTGATATGGATTGAGACCCCAGGGGGTCTCATGGCGTCAGCCAGATCACCTAACCTGAAAGCAGGGGGATCATCAGGTAAGTGTAATCCAGGTAATTCTAGATTATTTATGATAAAAGTGGCTGCATCACCACGCCGGACAAAGTAACGGGTAGCATCAGGATCACTGACAGGTATAGATTTACAGCCACTTTGGATCATTTTAGTCCATATTTCTACAACAGAACCACGTGATCCAAATATATTACCTTGACGGACTACTGAGAAGGTGCATTTTCCACCACTGATATTATTGGCTGCTAGAACTAAACGTTCCATTGTTAGTTTGGTTGCCCCATATAATGATTGAGGTGAGAAAGCCTTATCAGTCGATACTGCACAGACATGATAAACACCTGAACTAAGGGCTGCGTAGATAACATTTGCAGTTCCATCTATATTAGTTCTGATGGCTTCTATAGGGTCAGATTCACATTTTTCGATACGTTTCAGGGCAGCACAGTGAACCACATGGGTAATCCCAGTCATAGCCATTTCTAATCGTAATAGATCACGTACATCACCTAAATAGAAGCGTAATTTATGGAAATTATGATGCTTGATTAAGGACTGTTCCATCAACGCTTGTTTATATTCACACCTTGAGTAGATAACAATTCTATCCCAATTACCTTCTAATGCCTGAGCTACGACTGCAGAACCTATGGTACCGGTTGCTCCGCTGATAAGAATACTTTTCATGATCTAACCTTTTAATAGAGCTAATTATTAAATTCTACGCATATAGGTTATTATATAGGGTCAACCAAGTGAAAGGGCAAAACCATGATTAATCTGCAGCAACTGTTGGCAGTACCTCAACCATTGGCTGATAATTTTCAAGGCGTTTTTGGGGTGATTCCTCAACAGTTATCATTTGAGGTGTATTATCATAGTGGCACGCATAGCGCGCACCCCTACCCAAGATCTGGGGCCGGCTGGTTTTGGGCTGATTGTTACCTGCCAAATTGGTGTGTTGATGAGTATGGGGGGGCTACTTTTAAGGTAGTTCATGGCCCATTTGCTGATAGCAAGGCCGCCTACAGGGCGGCTTGTGAGGCTTTAGGCCGCCCTCACAACATGTAAAACTGTAATAAAGGGGCTGCTTGATCAAGCAGCCCCTTTATTTATCCTTTAAGCAATAACCTTATGCTTCTCAGCAGCAAACCTGACCAGATCAATTACCTGATCCGGGGTGCGGTCTACAGCATCATTCCAGTCAACAACAGACCCTTCAATATCTCTTGTTAATTTTATATGTGCTTCCACAATAGCCTCAGAGCAGGAATACCAAAGAACTGTTTCTGTTTTAAGACTATTAAACCTTCCTACAGACATGTTGTGTCTGTTTGATATACCGTAGATAACAATATTCAAGGCCCCATAGAGGCAAACCCTTCCTTGAAGGTCACTGAAACTACCTTTACAGTGACCATGTTCCTCAAGGTAATCAGCAGTTTTGAGGAGGGTTTTACCAATGTCATCGTAGTCGTTCTTAGGATCATATAACATTTATTGTTCCTTCTGGTTGATTATTTGTCCCAGACCCAATCGTGCTTACCTTGAGGGTCACCTTTACAGGGTTCTGGCTTCCTTTCAGCAGGCATCTTTACTGCCTGTAGAGTCTCAGGGCATTTGTTGGTGCACCTGTAGTTTCTTATCACTGGTGTTTTTGGTTCTACAGCCATGGTCTAACCCTCAATGATGCATGATGAGTGCAAGGGTGACTACTACGATCAACGTCAGCCCCCAGATCAAATGAATACGCCATTTATGAACAGCGGCGGCTGCTTGGACCGCTGCTTTCACCTGAGCATCGGCTTGTATCTGGGCTGTCTTAATCTGAGTATCAGCCTGTATCTGAGCTACCTTAGCTGATCGCTCATTTTCTTCACGTGCAATCTGACGTTGAAGTTCAGCTACCTTGACAGGGGCCTCTGCTTGGGCTTTGGCCACTGCTACGTCTACTTCCTTCATCCTGAGGGGTATCTCACGTGCTTTTATCTCAGCATTAAGGGCACTATCAATCAATGTCTGCTGCTCAGTGGTATCAGCATTCTGGGCTAAATATTCTATACGGGTCATGATGGCATCAAGAATACCTGCATTTTCAATTTCTACTTCATCAGTCATGGTTTACTCCTCTATTTTCTTAGTTACTGTGTAACGATCATGGATTTGCACCCATGAGACAAATAAGCGGTTCTCATAAGTATTTTTGATGGTCATAGGTGTTAAGTCACCTTCTTGATTGTAAAGTTTGTAATGGATAACCCCATCCCTGATATCCAATTTATCAAAATTTGTAATTCTGCATGATTCATAAGGAATCCCTTCTTCATCTTTAATCATGGAATTAATCCTTACCCCCTGCCATAAGCCTGAGTATCAAAGCCAGTTGGGCCCTATAGGCAGCAGTCATAGCCCGACCATGCTCATCCTCACCTAAGGCGTCAGGCTCCCCCATTTGGGTGTAAAGGCTGCTAACAGCAACCCTAAGAGCCATGATCTGCCCTTCAGTAAGCTTTATGTCATTGATGACAACAGTCATAAGAACCCCCCTTTTTAGGGTGATAGGGGCTGGAAACAGCCCCTATCAAGTTTAGGCCGCAGCAACAACCTTGGCCTTCTCAGCGTCAGCCTTGAGGCGGTCAATCTCACCCGGCCGTGCCTTGACCACGTGACCATCAGGGTGAAGTCCCATCAGGGTAATGATCTGGTTGCCCCTGAAGAACTTGAAGATCTTGCTGTTACCCACGCCGGTAACCAGATCGGCCTTACCGTCTTTGGCCAACTGAACGAACTCAGCGCCCATCTTAGGTGGCAGGCCCTGGGGTACGACTGCTTTGATCTGCATGGTTTTGCCCTTTCACTTGAACCCTGTCAGTATGAGGGCAATTTCAAGAAATTAATATCATTTTCTGCTGAAATCATTATACTAATGAGGCTTAGTTGAACCTAACCAAAGGGCAATCTCATGGCAAAGTTCCAGATGCCGGTACTCAAGGGTGAAGAAAATGGTGAGATCATGCTGACCGAAGCCAGGGGGTGGAAACTTGTTTATGGTAACCCTCAGATCAGTACAGTTTGGGTATTTCACCATGAAACGGGTGAAGAACTGACTCTCATATGCCCACGGCTGGAGCCCGGTGAAGAAATTGCAGTCATACTGGCAATACCGGCCCAGCAGATGTTTTACCATTGTGTCAGCATTGCCGATCATGTGGGTGACAGCAATGAGGGTAGCAGCGAAATGGCTGATGTTTTTACCTCAAGCCTGAATGTGGGTATGGGGATCATGCAAGAAGCCTATGATGAGAACTATGAGAATGAGGACTATGTCGCAGGATGACAATCAAAGGCTGGCAGAAATGCCAGCCTTTTTGCATTCTGAAAGGGGGAAAAATCATGGCTAAAATAAAGATGCATTTCAAGGTATGGAAGTCAGGATCACATTGGATGTGGGAAGTGACCAACTTGAGAGGTGTCAGATTGGCAGGTTCTGGTGATACGTCGGTGCTTAAATATGTCAACAGGGAGGCTGCACTGCAGGATGCCAGGAACTGGATCCTGAATAACAATGGAACTATAGATGATTATGAGTGAGGATAATCATTGAATGATCCAGGCAACTCATTACAATAAACAGTGTTTTGAGGGCAACCACATGAAAGGGCAAGTTTTATGGAACAATCACTGCTGATGTTGGCTTGTCAGGATTTTTTGACCAAATATGATAGCGGTTATTTGACCTCTGATGAATTTATCAACCGTGTAGCGCTGGCTATGCTCAACGAGCCTACCACGCAGAACGCAAACTGGCTGGCTGATATGCTGATTAAGGCCCTCACACCGGCAGAAAACGCCCCTGTAGCGGCCCAAGGGTAAGGTAAACCATGTGGGGGCTATAACAACCCTAGCCCTCACAAACCCGCACCAGTAACCCTTAAAAGTGAGGTATGAGATGCCGCGAGCAATTATTATTAATGAAGGGATTCACACTGCACTTCCTCATACTTATACCAGGAAATGGTCATTCTTATTGGAACAGCATCATTCATTTGTAGAGCAGGGTGATACATGGTATTACCAGCAAGTGGATCAAAATGGTGTTCCAGTGCCTGATCCGGATGGTGATGAAGATTTTGATGGTTGGTGTGGTCCTTACAAGACCGTAGAAATTTGTTATCGTGAAGCTTTTAGTTTGGTGTCAGACTGGGCCACTGCAAACTGGGATTACAAGTGATGTTTCCATAGGGCTATGAAATACTAGCAAGGTATTTTTTCACGTGAAAGGGCAAGCATATGGTTAATATCTGGCTTTTGAGTGATGACGGTCAGGGCACTGAAATCCTGGTTTTTGCTCATGACCGCTGCCCGTGGGCAGTATCTGATGAGCGGTTTCAAAACCTGAAAACTGGCTGGTATTGGCACCGGGCAGTTGATGACGATACGGGCACGCTCAGCCCTGAAACCGTTGTCATGCCTAGCGGCCCTTTTGCCGGCCGGGGTGAGGCGGCCAATGATGCTGCCAAGTGTTGCTTTGACTGAATACCCGTTGATGAGGGCGGCAATTGTTTGCCGCCCTTCAAGCATGAAAGGGCAAAACCATGTCTGACATTTATAGCTATGATGGGGATGACTGGAACAATTTTGATGATGAAGATCCCTATGATGACTCTGAAGATGATAACTGGGAAAATGAACCTCAGTTCGCTGACCCAGGGGGCAATTCGGCGTTACGGGCAGCCACCCCTGACAACCCCCGCAATCTGCCGTGCCCTGAGTGTGGCACTGAGAACTGCCTGACCCCTGCTGACCGCGTACAAGGCTATAGATGTGATGCGTGCTCTGATCGGGCTGAGCGTGGCGGTTACTGAGAATCAGGGGCTGATAGAAATATCAGCCCCAACAAACAGGGGGAAAATAAATGAAATTGATCGTCATATGGGGTAGCGACGATGGGATGTTCAAGCAAGATCCACATACTCCGGCAGTAGCCATCACGGCTATTGATGGCGTAATCTGGGAAGGACGTGGGATAACAGTAGATCATGTGTTATCTCATTTGGCTAAACGCCTTAATGAAGCAAAGAACTATGATCTGGATCTGAAGAACCCTGATTTTGATCATGTCAGGCCAAAGAAATCGAGGGGCAAGTATGATACTTAATAAATGGAAGGAAATGGTTGATGAATAAAGTAGATGTAAATCAGAATAAGATTGTCATTGACAGTTATGAGAACCCAGACGATGATCTAACGGTTATCGCTGGAAAAGATACCTTTTATGTAGAAGTTAATTCAGTAAGTGGGGCAATAGATGATTATGTAAGTGCGATGATTACGATAAACAAGGAACAAGCTCAGGCGCTAGCCGACTGGTTACATGAGAAACTAAAGAAAACCTAATCACGTTTCAGGGTTTCATAATCTATTGTTGAGGCTTTGAACCGACGTATTTCTTTCCACGCATCTTCACCCCTTAAATTAAATAGACGAAGTTTACTTCTATAAGTAAAGAATTTACAGGCAATAAATAGACTTAAATAGCCCTTAGGTGAAGACCTGTTCATTACAACCTTGGCACGATCATTGAAATCAGGGTGATGGAAATTATGAGGTAATCTAAGTAGTTTCAAATAACTAGGGATAAAAGGTAAATCATTACGTTTTTCTTCATCTATAAACCTATTGAGGTAACGAACCCCTTTAGACCAGGCACTTTCAATGGAAAAATGATCTCCAATTAAAGAATCAAGGCCGTCAATACACCAACGTAGTGTAGTTCGTTCATATAGAAATGAACTGATTTTCTTTTCATTATAAGAATGAACAGCATCAGCTACTTTAGACAAGACCTCAGCTTCATCACCGCCTGAATAGAAGAGGCTATTACCTTGTTCGTGCATGACACGGGCCAATCCATCAACAGTAAATTGGGCCATGGTATTTTGCATTTTCTCGGACCGTCCTATGGGGGAATTGATATCCATTCGGATAATTTCATCTGAAACTTGCAGTGCAAAGGCATCGATCAACAGTTTATTACGGTAGATAGAAACCAGGAACATGATCCATTTATATAATAAGAAGATCATGATCCCTAGGGCCAGGAACCTGAAGAAATCATCAATGATCATATCAAGGAATTGATCTGGGTCCATATATCACCTCACTGTTAAAGGTGATATATGGTTTTCTGAATTAATTAAATAGATAAAAAGAGGGACAATGACTGTCCCCCTTGAGGTTAAGTGGTGTATTACAGTGAACGGTTATAGTCTTGGGTGATAATAGCTATTGTTCGCTTTAAACTCCATTTCGTATCAGGGATTCTGAGGTAATGATTGGGTATGGTGATTTCACGTCGCTGCAGTGAATATTCATTTCCTTCATGGCCATATTTCCATACTTCATAATCAAGTGAGGAAATGAAGGTCTTCATATTGAGCAGGGATTCCTGGTAGTTTATAGATGAGCTTCCCCTATATTTGAAAGCTACCACCAGCCTATTTCTCAGGCTATTGATATCCATCAGTCCAGTTTTAATGATACAGGGGGCTGCAATCCCAGCAGCCAAGCCAATCAGGAAATTACGACGGGGTAAGATCAGTGACATGGTTTTGGCCCTTTCATATGTTGACAAGCAAATAACAACACAAATCAAAGGAAACACCTATCAATTTCTGATGAAATAAATATACTGGTATGGTTGAAATCAAAGTAAGGGCAAGCACATGAAAACGGTTTCAGAGATTATCAAAGAAACCATAGCACTGAACATTATGATCAGTGATGATTATGACGCTGTGGCTACTATCAGTGTTTACCAGGAACCAAGCCAAGCTCAGAAGGATATCAATGATAATGATCCCCCTGGACCATGGCCGTGGTGGGTAAGTTCATTCAGTTATACGGATGGACCGTTTAATTCCGAGGCAGCGGCATTGGCTGCTGTGTGGGAATTTTTGAAGCAGGCATAGGGTTTAATAAAGGTGGTAGAAATACCACCTTTTTACATTGAAAGGGCAAACAACATGATATGGAAACTATTGCATCAGAAAGCAACAATAGAAATGCTGGGATTCATCCCAAGTTTTCTTGATGAAAATGATCCAAGGCCAGCCAAGGAACAGTTTAATAGTAATTATATCTCGGGTTGGCATTCATTACCGGGGTTTACATTGGATTTAACAGTCCTGACGTTGAAGTATCCAGGTGATCCTCCCACCAAGGCCATTGCTGAGACAGACCTTAGACAAGAAAGAATTATATTATTCCAGTATGCCTGGGTAGCAATTATTCAGAAGGATGGATCATACCTCATATCAAGGATGGACTAAACAAAGGGAAAAGGGCTGAAACCCCACAGATACAAGGTGTATGATCTAGCCTGATTATTTATAGTATATAGTTCAGATGAAAGGGTAAGCACATGAAAGTCAAGGAATTGATCGAGTTATTGAAGACTTGTGATCAGGATGCCACGGTCACGTTAGATCAAGGCCCTAACGTCACCAGATTGTCGGGTGAGTTTATTGATATGGAACCGGAACAGGTTTTTGAGACCAATGACTTTGAGTATGAGGGCAAGTATCAGGATAAGATGATCAAGGATGGTGATGATGACTGCCGCAAGATAGTAGTGATTGCCTGGGTGGACTGTTTGTTGAACAAGTGACAACAGAGGGGGGTGTAGGAATACAGCCCCCTGATACCAAAAAGGAGAGCAAAGATGGTGATACAGAAAACTATTAAGGAGTGTGAAGAGGAACTTGCCATAGCAAGGGACCAGGTTTTACAAGTGACAGGTAAGGACAAAGTAGAAGCAATAGATAGGTATCTGGATGCCAAGATTGAGTATATTTTAAGGAAGAAAAACCTATATTATGGGGCTTGGTAATAAAAGATGACATCCAGGGGGATAGTTCAGACTAAAGGAAAATAGGCGATGGAACATATCTTGATATTGTTGATTTGTTGGAAGCAGGGATGTTATATGCTGACCCAGGAAACAACCTCATGTATCAGAACTCTAGAAACTTATGAAGTAGAACCCAATCATCAAATCATGGAGGCCTATTGTGATGGTATCAGGATACAGACAGATTTATGAAAGGAAACAGGTTGATAAACAGCCAAAGATCAGGTAAAATAAACAGTTACCTCAATAACTTGGCAGGAGTTGAATAGATGAAAACGAGATTAGTTCTGACGTTGATAGTTACAGCGTTCTGGGTGGTAGCAAATGTTTTAATATCGAATGTGACGAATTTAACAGCAGAAGCTGCTGGGAAGCAGTTTGAGAACAGTGATAGTTCTTATATTACATCTCAGGTATTTATGACGCTACCAACCTGGATTACCACCTCGATTTCACTTTTAATGATAACACTTTTAACAATGATCTGGTACAAACCAGTAAGAAATATTATCAGGAACTTAATCCCATTATTTCTAATAGGGATATTATTTATTCCAACCCCAGCAAAGGCATATTATGATAAACAGGATTATACGGAAGCATATTTTATATTACCTAATGAAAGTGCTTTCTTCATACCGGATGTAGGGAATAACAGGGATACACAGGCAGGGTTTGGAAGTGAGGAATATTTAAGACAGAACAAGATTCCAGCTAAAAGATTTACGGTTCCACATGCGAAACTCTCAGGAAGTGCTTTCTGGGCAGATTTTTATGTACCGACGGGTAGACTAATAATTGTGGACAGATCTCCCTTCAACAGGGAATGGGTAAGCCAAGGTCATAGGGGGACATCAACAAAGGATGAGAGTTTCCCGTGTCAGTCAAAGGAAGGATTAAACTTATCAGTAGGGATTGCTATTGGGACATCAGTTTCTGAGGAAAATGTAGCTAAATATTTATATAGGTTTGGGGTAAAACCACCACAGGGTGATAGAACTAAGCCAGAGGTTATTTTCACAAGTGTTTTCTATGGGAGATCATTGAATGAGGTTATGGATGGACCTATCAGGTCCAAGGTACAGTCTTTGGTGTGTGATGAGTTTACGAAAAGAAGCTTTGATGAAGGGAATTCACAGGCAGCACAGATTATGAAGGAAATAGAACAAAAGACCAGTAATTACCTGATTAATGTAGGGATAACGTTGGAGTATATTGGGTGGGCTGATACGTTTACATTTGATCCTACAGTGCAGGGCGTGATTAATAGACGCTATGTGGCACAAAAAGAAGCTGAGATTGCTCAACAAATGGCACCTCATACACAGACTCTACAGGCGCTGGCTCTAGCTGAGGCTACCAGGACCGTATCAAATAAGTGGGATGGTAAGGTGCCAAATACTGTGTCGTTGTGGTGGTTTCCCACCTCCCTGACTGAGTTTATGGGTAAGATTACAGGGCAAGGTAATAAGTAGTAGAATAATGAAATAGGGGGTAGTAGGTTTTCCCACTGCCCTCCCATAGGAAGGAGTTGAATCATGATGAGATTGTTAGGGATTGTTGTGTTGATGGCTACGAATGCTGTGAATATAGATAAGGGAGGTGAGACCAATGTGAGTGAGGTTAAGGTAGGGATTGAATTTATTCAGGATTATCAGGAAAGGTTACCAAGTTGTTATTGGAGTAGGAGCTGTGGGGACGTTTATAAGCCTGGGACTTATGAGTATTATGCCCCACCTAGACCCAGGGTTGCCTACCCCGCTAGATCACAGTCACCTCCCCCTAAGTACAGGTACCAAGCGCCTAGTGGGTATAGACCACAGTATGAGTATTGATTAGAAGCATATGAAGAGTGTTCTGGTGTTCTTTGGAGAACGGAATTTCTCGAGAAATAATGGTTCAGATATGCAAGTTACTAAGGTTTTTACCTCCGTAATCGGCCTTATTCGTATGTTATTTAACCAAGGACATGAGATAATCCCATTCAGATTCGTCTAAAGAGGCACGAATTTTGGCTAATAACCCCTGGTCTTTTAATAGACGATCACGCTCGGACTTGAGTTTTAGGGTTCTGGGGTCTGTGTCCCAGTTATAGGACGGTGGGTTCGGTACCATTACCTCGATCTTAGGCTTAGATGATGGGACGACAGGTGTCTTGGACTCGGATATTATAGGCTTGACCTCCTTAACAATAGGTATTTTCTTGCTAGGAATAAGATCTTTAACGTCTGTATACCGGATCTTCTCACCTCCCTCAACACGTTTAAGGATATTAATCCTTATATCTTCAGGAGTTGATGGCGCTGCAAGAAGAAATATTGTTTTGTCTGACAGATTTATATGGGTCAAATCCGGCGCGTGTGACGTATTTGGTCCAAATGTGGCAAAGGCATTCATATATCTTTGTGCCTGTCTATCAGACCAACCCCATTCACGCTGTAGTGTAGGCAACCAATTTCCATGTCCCACTATCTTCTTTAACTCCGTAAGGTAACCTCCGATTTCAATGATCGCTCGTCTACTAGATGAATTGATTTTATTGATAAGTTCCCCAACTCGGGCAGTCTGTAGGTCTTTCATCTCAATATGAGTCCTAGACATTGTGTTAAGAAATATGTATAACTTATCGAACATATAATATGGTTCATTAGGAGTCAATAGGAGGGTAAGATGCCATTACAGATTGGTGTTTCAGTGAAAAAGGACGAGAAAGACAGGATATTTGAGGCAGCAGCTCGTGCTCGCCGCTCGGTATCTGAGTTTATTCGATTAATTGTTCTTGATAGAATCAGGGAAGATAATCCTCCCACCTCCCCTCAGATCAATATCGTCTCAGGGAAGAAGATAAAAAGTATCTAATGATCCCAACTCCCCTCAAGATGCATTAAATCTTCTTTGCCTCGGCCTCGCTCAGATCAAAGATTGACCTCCCTCTGCCTCCCTCAGCTGGATCATAAGAACCAGCCTAAAACCCTACGATTTGACATTGATTTGACATTGAAAATGAAATGGTGATAGGTGGGCGTTGCCCACCTATCAAAACCCCTTACCAGTTGGCGTCATGTTGACTGTGGCTGAATGCTTCAATGGGCCAACGCCAATAACGCCGCCATGTGACTGTGCCGTCATCATTGAGTACGCCCCGGGTGCGGTCAACATGACGCCAACCACGCCAGCGTATGGTGAGCGTATTGTCATTGAAAACCCACGTACCGGGCGGCAAGTCATCACAGTACTCACAGCCACAACTTTTTTCACTATCAGTGCGGTAAGCCGTGGCTGGCCAGTTGAAGCCAGTCAAGCCAATTGACCACGGGTATACCCACATAGCCACGTGACCGCATTGCAGCCGTAGGGTCAGGTTGAACCTGCTGTTACTGCTATTACGGTAAATCATGATGCAGGGTAACTTACCCATTTGCTTGCCCTCAACAGTAATGCCCTGAGTTGAGCACTACAGCGCAAGGCATGCCCCGCCACGGGGTTTTAAGGTATGTTACAGGCGTTTGTAGGTGGGGGGTGCTAGGGTGGTAGCACCCCCCTGTTATCACACGCCAGCGCCCGCGCTGGCGTCACTGTCACGCCGCAGCGTCAACAGTTTGGTAGTGGCCGCGTCATCAGCGGCAACCCGTACCAACCCTGCCAGCAAATCAGCCTTGCGGCCGTACGGTACGCCCAGTGAGCCGCTGGCCTGCTGCCACGCGGCAGCGCGGGCGTACCAGTAAAACGGGGCAAGCCGGTATTTGTCATACGCCTTGCCCTTGTACTCACCCTGATCACGGTACGCCAAAATCATGTTGTTGGCGTCAATGGTGAGCACGTGACGCGCGCCCAACTCAGTGATCAACTCATGTAACAACTCAGTTTGATCAGCCATGATTTGCCCTTTCAAGCCGTAGGTCAAATTTAAGTTAACCTACGGCCGCAAAGGGCTAGGGGGCTAATTAGCCCCTTAAGGTAGCAGGTTGTATAAACTACGTTAGTATACGCTTTTATACCGCAACAGGTTTCACACCCGGCTGATAAAAGCTGCCTGAGCGGCGGCGCGGCGGTATGAACGCCTGAATACCCGCCGCACGTCAGGGTCAGGGTAGTGAGTGTGCATCAGCCGCTCACCCATATGACCCCGGTCAAACACCGGGGTATCAGTGACAGCCTGTTGCATGGCTGTGGTCAACAGGTTCAGCCATGCCTCATAGTCATGGTTATTCATAATTTGCCCTTTCAAGCCATACGCCCTCACATGTCAAGTGTTGACAGTCAAGTGATGTCAAGTGTTGACAGTCAAGTGAAGCGTATGGCCGCAAAGGGGTACATTATCATGAACCGTAGCATTTTATGCTACGGTTTGGGGTACGTGGTACTAACTGAGGGCGTATAACGTACCCCGCGCCGTAGCATATTATGCTACAATAGGTAATGCTTTACCTACGGCCGCGTGCTACGCATTTCATACTTGGCCGCCATTTGCCCTTTCAAGCTATGTGCCGTGATTGAGTAGGTTAGCACATAGCCGCAAAGGGTTGTATACAACTTATTATGGTGCAAACCCGGCGCAAAAATCACTTGAACCTAGGCTTTTTTATGAATGCAACTTAGCCTAGTGTAAGTAAGGGGGCTTTTCAGCCCCCTTTTGCCTTGTCATGATTGTTGTAGCCCTCACATAATATGACAGCCTGCACCGCCAACCGCAGCATATCACTGTCATAGGTATGTATATTTGTAACGGTACCGTTACAGGTGATGTCACAACGCCACTTGAAATGTGAGGGTGTTGTGACATTTGGCCTGATAGTAAACGCCCACATGGTTTTTTGCCTTTTCACCTGCCCTGCCAACCTGACAAAGCATGCTAAAAGGCAAATAGGGGCTAGCCTCACACAAGGCTAGCCCCTGAGTTTTACTTGGTATTGGGCGCGCCCATAAGGGCGGCCATGCCGTCAACAGGCTTGGCGGGCTGGTGCTCAAGTTGCCAGCTTGCCACCGCTGCATGATAGCCACTCAGCCACAACGGTACCGGCCGGTTGATGCGGTCAAAGTACCGTGTCACCAGTAGGTACCCCTTGGTAGTGGTGACCCGGTTGCGGTACACCACGCCCCGTTTGGTGCTGGTGCCGTAGCGGTGTTGAACTGATAGGCCACGGTCAATTGACAGTAGCATGGCCCGTTCAGCGTCAAGGCTGGCATTTTGCTTGTTGTCAGCCGTGGTACCACATACCCGCCCCAATGACCGGCACATGTGCATTGCCACACCCCAGTCAAACACGTTGAAAGTGCTCAACTGGTCAAGGTGCTGCGGCATTGCCTGTGTCAAGTAGCAGGCAATTGACATCACCTTTTTGGTATGGGGTTCACTGAGCCGTGGCACCCCATTGTCAGGGTTACCCGCACTCAGGGCACACGCCGCATGCACCGCATCAACATCAGGGCAGGGTGGGGCAAGCCCGCCCTGCCACGCCGTATCAGCGGCCATGTCAGCCCAACCGCTCAAGTCAAACCCACCGGGCCAAACAGGGGTGGCAGGTTGGGCCATGATGACCGGTGTGCTGACCAGCATAGGCATGGTACGGGGCAAAGGCTTGTCAGCCTCAACCGCCACGTTGGCCGCTTCAATGGCCGCCTTGTGCGCGGCCATGTCAGGGTCAACCACCGCATCAATCACAGGCGTTGCCGCCTTGACCGTTTCAGCCTGCCACGCCTTGATGCGCGCCGCGTACTGCTTTTTGGTTTCACCCACCTGCTTGGCAGGTTTGGCCGCCGTCAGTACTGCCGGGTTGTTGGCCGCGTCATCAGCCACCTTTGTGGTGGCATCAAGCGCAACCGTCAGGGCCGCATCATCACCCGCCTGAATGGCGGCAATGATGTCAGCCACGCCACCGGCCGGCGCGTCACCCTGAGGCGCGGTATGATCATCAGGGGCGGTATCACCCGCCCCGTCAGCCTCAACCGCATCAGCGGCCACCTGCAAGCCCGTATCAGGGGCATGTGTGGTAAGTGCTGCCCGGGTCAGGGCCGCGCCGTCAACGTCATCATGGTCAACAGTAACTTTGGTCATGGTTTTTAGCCTTCACACACCTGCGCTGCCTGACTTGACAGCGCATGCGGTTGAAGGCGTCAACCACAATAACGTTGCTATGCACCCCCTTACGGGTTGGCACGGGCGCTGCGGCGTTGCTAGGGGCTGTCAACCCCGTGTTGCCCCCGGGTGAGGGCAACCGCCGTATCAGGTGAACCCAGCAACCTATATGGCTGCCTCAACACCCCTTACATAGCACGTGCACAACACGCGTCAACCCATGACCAATTAATTATTCACTGGCATGCCAGTGAATAAGGGTTGACATGAGGGGGTGGCTATAGCAGCACGTGCTAGGTATGATGATGCCTGTAGTGGCTGCAACGCAGGGCTATGTATGTCAATGGGGTTGACATGGCTATGCCATGTATGCTAGGCACATGCTTGATATTATATGTATAGTATATGATTATACTATGCTTGGTATAGTATACCAAGTAAGGGGGCTATCAGGGGAAATGGTATACATGGGATGAGTTTGGTATCAACAAAACAACCCACTTGCCCAGGGTACGGATACGTAAGAACCCCTGTCTACTATAGTAGAAATTTTTAAAATTAGAACAAAAAGGGTACATAGGTATCTTTATTTATCTTCTATATATAGAATTTTTGAAATTAGAACAGAACAAGAATCTTATAAATAATTCAAATCATTAAGACTTCTTTCCTTTAGATTAAAGTTACCTAAATTAATAGGGGATGATTTTGCCTCACAAGGTGTCTGTTCTGAAGCATCACACCCGCACCTTGAACAGGTAGGGATACTGACCCACCCAATTGTTGTTGGTGGTCCATCCCATGTATGCTGAGCACGCCATCTTACCTCTTTTTCTACCCTGGACTCATTAACTTTTGCTGGGTATTTTATCTGATCCTGAAGTTTCTGGTTCATGTGTAAACCCCTGTTTACAGATTCTGCATTTCCATTTGGCTGGGGCTTCAAACTTTATCACCTGTACTTGAATGGAATTACACTCAGGGCATGGAAGCACATTCTTATATAAATGGTTCTGTCTATCTGTTAGATCATCTAACCATACATCCAGATCAGATTTCTTTTTCATCATGTTCACCTACATACTTAAGTAAGACCTCTAAGTCAGCTGCTGATAGAATATTAAAAGATATTGGGGTATTGGGATACCATTGTAAGGTCCAACAGTCATTTGTTTCTATTGCTTTTTGCTTTTGTTCTTCACTAACCCAATCACTATCCCGGTAACCAGGATCATTGTAATCTATAGCTTTCTTAACTGTTCTATAACAAGACTTATGATCATTATGTGTTAAGATTAAACCACCCTCATGTTTAGGAAACTTCATCTATTTTTTGCCTTTTAATTTTATTAATAGTAGTTTAACTGGCTATACATGGCAATTATTACCTACACCCAACGCTTTGTTACAGGTTCAAGAATAGCTTCTTGTGGGCCACGTTTCTGATCCTGATACTTTCCATTATACGGTCTATCAGTTGGTTGTGTTAAAGTCTGAAAGACAACTTGAACAATAGGATCCCCATGCTTTAGCCAAATAGGTCTATGACTATGATTTACTAATTCAAGTGTTAGGTAACCCCTCCACCCTGGTTCTATAATCGTATTAAAGGCTTGTAACCCTTTGCGGGCATGTGTTGACTTGTCACAGACCATGCCAACCAGATCATTTGGCATATCAAAATATTCTATTGATGATGCCAATGAAAAATCCTTTGGCATAAGAACTAATTCTTGATCTATTCTAATATCATATCCAGCCATACTCACACCAAAGGTCATTCCGTTTTGATTGGACCTGGGAAAGAATGGATAGATTATTCCTGCTTTTTCTATTGATTCCGCATTAAGTATTCCTTGGTGTACTCCAAGGTATACCATCGCATGTCTTAAAAATGATATATCCTCAGCATACATTCCAAGCCCACGATTGCAATTTTCGCAAAGAATTCCCCTGACTTTGTTGGTTTTGTGATTATGATCGGTGTGCCATCCTACTTTACTTTTAGGTTTAGTAGTCTTGCAGATGGCACAAGCTCTTCCTTGCTTGTCAAAGATATCATTCCATTCTTTTTCAGTTATTCCATAATGTTCTGTTAACCACACATCCCGTCTCGTCCCATCAGCCCAACTCTTTTTTATTCTTTCTTTTTTCCTTAATTCCCCCATTCTAGAGCGGCATTTCTTGCTGCAGTAAATCTTACCTGGAGTGCCCCCTTGTTGAAGAACTGGCTGCTTAAATTCATTTCCACAGAGATGGCATTTAGTCATTTACCCTTTTCCTGCAAATATTTAATTGTATTCTGTAGTTTTTCCATAACCGCATCTGCACGCTCAACAACTTCATGAAATTGTTGAATAGTTCCAACATCCTTCATTGGGGCTGCAATCCAATGTGCTGTCTCACCCCTGTTTTCAGGATCTTCAACTTGTCTACCCATCACTCTCAGATGTCTCATTTTATCATTTCCCTGAGTAACTTTGCTGCCGCAGCTATTCCATCTGCATACCCATCTTCATATTGTTGAGAGGGAGCACGTCCCTGCAACTTAACAAATAAGGATTCAATTGCTATGGCTGCCAACCCTAAGACTTCAGCTTCAGTCTTATTATTCTTGTATAAACTCAGCCAATTCCATGTCATTGGTTCATGCCTTCTTAGTAGTTTTAGCCCACCAATAACTAGGGTCATTTTTCCAATAGAATTTATGGGTCTGTTTTATATAATCCCACCTTTCCATTCTTAGAATAGATAACTGTTCTACAGATTTGATTGTGACTAGTTTATTCCCAGCAAGCGCGTCCCACATCATGCCTTCAGGTGAGTTTCTATCATTTGAATTCATAAGTCTAAACTTTCTATTTAACCTGGATCCAACGATCTTTAGGATGAAACTCTAGGTCATTCAGTGAAAGGAACGTAACATTAATTCCTTTGAGGTAGATAGGATCATCATAGTTAGTAGTAATAGCTACTTTCTTTCCAGGCTTGATAAGGTCTTTGCAGGATTCAACTCTACAGTCCCACTTTATGCTTTCACCTGCTAAGGTCTTCACCTTTATCTGTTGCATGAGCTTGTTGCACCACGGACATTTCATGAGGTCCTTTCCAATCACTGAATTCTTGCTGACATTGCTCAGGCATAGCCCTGACAGCAATTAACTTGGTAAGAATTCTTTTCTGAATTCGGAAGCTTTTAGGTAGGCTTGATGAGCTTCTTCAATCGTGTTAAATCGGCCTAACCAGATACACTTTTTATTTATCATAATCTGTGACTGATATAGCCCGCGCGATAAGACAACACCTCTTGGCAACCCACTTTTTTTCTTTCTAACACAATTAGTAGAATTATTACTGTGTGTGGCCAATCTAAGGTTATTCCATCTGTTATCAAGTTTATTTCTGTTTATATGATCGACTTCATGGAGGGGCCATTCACCGGTCATATAAAACCATGCTAAGTTTGAGGTGGTATAATCGTTTCTATCTATACCAATCATGTGATAACGGTTAGTTCCTTTACCATCATAACCAGCTATCTTTCCAATTTTATCCGATCTCCCAGATAACCATTTAAACTCCCCTGTCTTATCATCATAATGCAAAACATTTCTTAAGAAATCAGGTGTAAACGGGGCAATTGTACGTCGTGGTTTTCTCATTATGTTGGGCCTTTCCAAGATTGAAAAGCATCTTGGCATATTTTTGGCATACTTACAACAGGCCGTAACCCGGGTAACCAAATCATATTACCAGCAGTCAGATACTTCAAAGCCTTTCCAGCGTAAAAACAATCAAGGGGCGTACCATCTGGTAACCGTTCAATAACTGGAACATCATAGGGTGTACTGGGGTGAATAAACTCTAAAGGGGACATTGGAAATATTCTATTCTGATTGGCTGCCATGGCCATCTGCATAACCTTTTCAGGAGATGCCATGGGTGAAGTAGCCACTATGACTACACTGGGATAACTATCCCCTTTGAAATGTTGTGCTATACCCAGTAGAACACCAGCAGCTGTTAAACCCGACCCTGTTGGGACTATGATCCTTTGAATATCAGCCGGCAAATTTTCACATTGAGCAGCAGTATCTAGGATGGCTGCCTTTCTATCCCATTGAAGTATATTCTTTTCATCTATGGCACGTTGCCGGGCTGCCTTCCTGATGACTGATAAATAGGCCGGTCTTACTTCTACAATCTCACATCCTAAATTCTCAGCATAAAGTGTGGCCTCAGACCTTATTTTTCTTTTGGCAGTGTAAACAATTCCTTTCATTCCTAGAATTTTAGACGTGGCTGCTAGATACACTTGCTGGCAACTATTAGCAGAACAACCTACTAAACAAGTCAAGTCTGAATAACAAAGGTCTGAGTAGCCTGCAGCATGCCCTGGAACACTGTGTTGAGGTACATAAGCCTTGACCATATTAAAATATTGTCTGACTTTGGATCCACTTGGGTAATCAAGTGAGGACCAGAACGCTAAATCCTCCCTTTTCACATAAAAATCATTCATAAAATGAATTGGTGTAATACCCTGGTACATGGGACTCATTCAGACTTTCCTTCAATGAACTTTTTACGACAGCGATCCAAAGCACTCATATCCCAGCCCTTGAATTTAGGCCCTTCCATTGTTGCATCATACTTAGCACAACTACGCCATTCCTCTATTTCAGCAGCAGCACCCTCAAGTTGCTTGGCACCGTCCTCAAGCTCTTTGGCAGCAGCTTCAAACAGTTTAACATCCCGTGTCTTGCTGAACCGCTTAAGTATTTGTTCTAGGCTAGTTATTGGCATTTTACTACCCTTTAAAGTGATGAAGGAGGGTGAGGGATTCGAACCCCCGAATGGTTTTATCCATTAACGGTTTTCAAAACCGTCGCAATCAGCCTGACTCTGCCAACCCTCCATAACTTACTTCTTTTTATTAGTTGCAACTGGTTCCCTATTCAAGTGCATAGGTGGTGAACCAGTCCAACCAACCAAATCACCTTTGGTTCTGATATCATCACCATGTATCCAATTCATAATTTCCTTTACAGTAGCACCCTCAGGAAAAGGAAACTTAACGTTTGTAAACTTAGGTTTTTGTTTTGTCATGCCTATACCTCATAGCAAGCGGTAGTTTTTTAAGGCCAGGAACGAGCATATTAAAAATGCTATAGCATTAAAGAAATATGAAACGGAACTATTAATCCAATGAACTGACAATGTTGCTAGTATGGCATTGATACTAGCTCCTATTGCATAAAGCCTTGCCTTGGTCTGTGGTGTCATAAATAGTTCCTGAAAGGTAAAGATGCGCGCGGTCAGATTCGAACTGACACTGTACAGATCTTAAATCTGTTGCCTCCTACCAGTTGGGCTACGCGCGCAAAAGGGCTGCCCCACCAGCCCTAGTTTTTGGAAACCTATACTGTTTCAAGCATCCTTGAAATAGTATTCTTCAACTCAGCCACACCTTTTTCAGCCCTTAGCCGGGCGATAGCCTGATCAAATATCAGTAGGACTTCAGCATGCGTGTGACTATTATTATAGTGTGCTACACTGTCACCAGCATCCCTTGCCAAGGGGTAGGGATCAGGCACATGTTTGATAAGTTCATAACAGTAGGGGTTATCATCTTTCATGTCCCCTAGTGGGTTTTTGATGCCCAGAACCTCAAATATGGCACCACGTGAACAATAAGACACATAACTTGTATATGATGGATAAGCTCCGAACTTAATTTGATTGAAAACTTTGATGCACCAGTTCTCAGGTCGGGCAATGAGGGCGCGGGCTTGTACAAGGATGGCAAGGATGTCAGGCATGTGGGGGACTCCAAATCAGGCTACTTGTGCCATTTTTGATTATACTTTAGTTTTTAGTAGGTTAAAGGGTTATCTGAAACTAAAGGGCAAATGTAGGCAGGTGGAAAATGTACTGGAGTGTTGTTATAGCTAAGCCTGGAAATGAGAACAGAGCAATTATTAACTTGGAAAGGCAAGGTTTTGTTCCTTACTTACCTAAATACATGAGCAGGGTTGGAAAGGAAATTAAAATTAAGGTATTATTTCCCAGATATTTTTTTGTGCAGATAGAACAACAATGGCACAGAATAAATTCGACATTTGGTGTGAGTAGGATTATGATTGGACAAGACAGCAAACCAGTGATTGTATCAGATAAGATCATAGAAGATTTAAAAATGCGTGAAGATAAAGCAGGGTTGATTACGTTACCAGAGCCAACTAAATTCCAAAAAGGGCAACAGGTGAGAGTTGCTACAGGCCCATTAGAGGGTTATACTGGACTATACGATGGCATGCGACCTAATGATAGGGTGCGTGTTCTTATAGAAATGCTGGGACAACAAGTTCATATTGAGCTATCTGAAAAAGATCTAGCTCCAGTGGTAACTTCGATAGAAGATGAGAAGATTAAATGAGTGATACTAATAGCGCACCTAATGATACTTCCAAGCTCAATAAAGTAGTTAAAGTACGGGGGGTTTGCAAATGGTTTAATGATACCAAGGGATTTGGGTTTATACAGTGTGAAGGTTATCCTAACGATGTCTTCATGCATAAACAGCAACTTCAAAAGTCGGGGCTTGAGACTATTCAGGAGGGTGACAAGGTATTATGTGTGGTCAATCAAGGTCTTAAAGGGCATTTTGCTACCAATATATCAAAGGAGTGATCCAATGAAATATTTAATAGGTTTGATTGTGTTGGTAGTAATTCTACCAATGGCTGCTCAGGCACAATGCTATGATTATCATCAGGGTTATCATAGATCTTGGCATGATGGTTTCCGTGATGGTTATCAGGTATATAAGTATTACCCCCCATATCATTACTTCTATCATACTTACAGACCTTATAGATTTCATTCTTATGGTGATTGGGATTGATATGCCAGTAGGACCTACCCGAACAAAGGCACAGAAACAAAAAGTTGTAAAAACAGAGATGGATAAGTGGAAAGCAGGGAAACTTCATTCGGGAAGTAAAAAGGGTCCCATAGTTCGTTCGCAGAAACAAGCCATTGCAATTTCATTAAGTGAATCCGGTCAATCTAAACCTAAAAGGAAGAAATGATATGGTTAGTCAACCTACACATAAGATTATTGGTTCTGGTGATGGAACTTATGATAAATCAGCGCATGGTGGGCATGGCAAGGGTCAGAAGTCCCTTGGTGATACAGCAGGTCCAGGTCGTAATAATTCTACCCCCCATGCAGCACATGCTATTGCCCGTGATGGGGTAGAAGGTCATGGCACAGTCAAGCGTGGCTATCAGAATGATGCTCATAGCATGAACTTTCATGGTAAGTCAGGTGAGGCTGTAGGCAACAAGTCGGATCACCGTCCTTTTAACTGGGATGGGGAGCTGCATGGTGAGAGTTCAAATCCCCTTGGTCATGTGGGGTCAAAGGCCAATGCCATGCATGGTGCAGCTACAGCCAGGGCCGAACATCACCCTGAATCTACCGGTAAGGCACACATGTTCCGTGAAGGTTCAGTATCTGGAAGTCATGGTTTTGGACATGCCCCATCAGAACATTGTGGGCCACTCAGGATGAGTGGGCACAGAAATGCCCATCGTTTGGGTTCTAGAGGTAAGTCCTAAGGTTTGTTATCTTGAGCTCAGGTCACAGATATCGTTGAATAATATAAATGTCTTTAGAACATGTCCTCTCATTAATAGAATTAGAAAAATTCGATGAAGCAGTTCGGATCAGTAATTCTATGACTGATCCGAACTTATTTAATGATGTTTTAATTATTAAAGCATTAATTGCCTTTGCTAAAGGAGATCATGAAAAAACAATAGAACTATTAAGTCCATTATTAGAAATAAATGACGGTAATAATTCACTACTCAGGTTTTATTTATCATCTTCCATGTCTTCTATAGGACTCTGTAGAGAGGGATGGGAACAATCATTCCAGGCGAAACTAGATACTAAAACAATCTTAGGGCAAGACATCAAAAGATTCAATGGGAAATCATTATTCATAAATCAACCACCTCCGGCAGTTGTGCATATCCACTCCACTTCTGGTGAAGGTGATAATATCTGCTTAATGCGTTATTTGCCATTACTTGTAGAAAAAGGTTACACAGTTAGGTATGAAGCAAAAGCAGGGGCAGTAAAACTTGCTAGGGATTCATTTCATGATATTGAGGTAATTCAATTGGCTACTGACTATCCAGGTACAACTGGTGTATCAGACTTTGATTATCACCTACCAACAGATGATCTACCTTATGTATTACAAACTGAATTAGATACAATTCCCTGGTCTGGACCTTATATTAAATCTGATTCTGAATTAGTTAAGAAATACAAATCTTGTAAAAATAAAATAGGAATTTGTTGGTCAACTGGGCCTAAGTCAGGGCAATGGAAAGAACGTTACCTTTATAGAAAATCAATAGTATTTGATCTACTTAAGCCAATCATTGAAATAGATCCATGTAGATTTGTTGCTGTACAGGCAGGTCCAACTAGACTTGTCAATAATCTGATTGCAGATGTCCTACCAAAAGATGAAAGATTGTTGAATTGGGCAGAAACGGCAGCTCTGATTGAAAATTTAGATTTGTTGATTAGTATAGATACAAGTGTAGCACATTTGGCTGCTTCAATGGGGAAGCAGGTTTGGTTAATGTTATCTGATTATTCTTATGGTTGGCAGTTTATGGCAAAACGACCTGATTGTTCTTGGAATGACTCTAGTCCGTGGTACCCTTCAATGAGAATTTTCAGACAGAGGGAACGTGATGATTGGGATCCAGTCATCAATGATATTGTGAAAGAATTGGAGATAAAATATGGCAGTCGATCTTGATGCAACTTCATTTGGAGGTTTAAACAATAATGTATCTTCGTTTACTGATACTTCATTAACAATTGGTACGGGGATAAATAGGGCTTTAGTTTATTCCCTTAATTTTGGATGGTCTACTTATAGTCAACCAACTGGAATTAGTGTGACTTGGGACCTAACAGGGGCTAATCAATCTTTATCTTTGATAGCTCAAGCCAATGATCCTACTAATGTCACACTAGTCCAATTATGGGGATTAGTAGCCCCTGTGAGTGGTAATAAAACGCTATCAGTTTCTTGGGCTAGTACTGTAGACAGTGTTAAAAGTGGGGGCATCTCATTATATGGTGTCGATCAAACAGGTGGATCAACGACATTTAATAGTGTTAATACTAACAATGGAACTTCTGGTGATCCTACTATACCATCAATAATAACATCTACTAGTGACGCATATGTTGGTAGTTTTGTGTGTACGGATGGGAATGGTCATCATTTCAATGGCTTTAATGGGAATCAAATATTTGTTAATAATGCAGGTCTGACATCTGCAGCGGCAGGTTATGGAATTAATCAAGCGACTGCCAATCTAAACGTGGCAGGTGAAGGAAGTGGATTTGGGTGGGCTTGGGCAGCTACAAATATAAAAGGGACTATTTTACCCCACACAAGTTCTGTGACCTCATCACCTGAAATTGTAGGTGCAACATTTACTGGAAATGATGGTAGTGGTATTATTAGTGTGCCTGGAATACAGGCTGGTGATAAACTTATCTGGCTTCAAAGCTCTATGTATCAAGGTGGGAACGGTCAGATGGAGGCTAGCGGATACTTTGAAATAGTGGCTTCAACAACTGACTATCTTCAGCAATTTAATAATACTGACTTGTCTAATTGGACTTTTAATGCTTTGTTTGTTAGGGGTGTCTGATTAATATGTCATCAGGTCACCGACATTTAGGTGGATTTGGTATCAATTCCCAAGTGCTGGATCGTTATCTGAAAAATGAATCGATCCAGCATGAGCTATATAAGCTAAGGAAGATAAGTAAGGAGTTCACGATACCCTACCTTGGAGGGTACTCCTTAGATGGAAATACAATTTACTTTGATAAACATCTTCCAGATAAAATTAAATTGGAGCGTGATGGACAAACTAGGGAAATAGATCCAATACCGTTTTTGATGAGGCATGAAACTTTTGAAAAGACAATGCTGGATCAAATGCATTTCCACTATCAGCATGCCCATCAATTGGCTACAGCATATGAGAGGCGTGGTGTGTTGGAGATGATAGGCCCTGGTTGGTGGGGTGTTTATCAAAGGGCTTTTGATCCTTATATCAAAGCTGATGCTCATGAGAAATTAACTAAAATCCCCTCGGACCTGGACTTGGAACCATACAAAGATGAACATGATACTGAGTTATTGGAACATCTTGAGGCACTAATGAGTGGGAAGGCACAGAAGAAAAAGAGTCATACTTCATCCAGAACTATGGCGTCTAAATAGTCTTGAAAAGATAAAAATTATCTTTATAATTACTATAGGAATTATAAGAATTTTATTCAAGGGGACAAAAAATAACTTTAGAGATGAGAGATGAAACCAGGACAATATAAAGTTAATAAGAATTTTCAGGGCTATGAAGACCGTGATTTGCTTAAATGGACTCCCCTTAAAAGAAATTATAAAAAAGAATTAAAGAAGAATCCAGTGCCCTTCCCTGGATTGAAGGGCACTTGTAATCAGAAAAGTCTGTTTTCAGATAAGCCCGATCCTTCAGTTCATGGTCATAGGATTAAGCGTCATGCTGGTCTTGGCGGCCCTGAATTACAAAAGCCTTATATTGAACATAGGCGTAGACGGTTAAAAACAATTAGGGAAGTTCAGATGGGTGTCCTCAGAAAGAAAAATGTTGCTACTGAAGCCCGTGATATTCAAGATTTAGCACGACAGTATGCATTGGATGCAATGCAGGCTTTGGTTAATATTCTTAATAGTCCAGAAGCCAACGATACTGCTAAAATAACGGCTGCTAATGTTATCTTAGATCGTGGTTATGGTAAGGCAGCCGCTACTAATATCAATATGAATGCTAATATGGATGCCCCGGTTAAGGATTTAGATTCCCGTGATCTTGACCAGAGAATAACAGAAACTTTAAACAGAATTGAGAAGGTTACTCATCAAGCTCCTATCCCTGAAAAAGATGATGAAGAGCCACCTACTGATAAAAGTAGATATAATTGATAGTGTAATTAATGCCTTCAGCAGAAGTACAGAGACTATCAGGGGAACTGAGGGATCTACAGACTGAACGTCGGAAGAGGTTTAGGGCTAAGAATGATTTATTAACTTATGCTTCTATAATTGATATTCCAACCCGTCCTGCTGATTCTGATGAAGAAGAAAAAGAACGTTTCGTACCAATACCTAAGGCTTTTGGTGCTCACCATCTTTTGTGGTTGAAGTGTCTTCAAGATGTAGAAGATGGAAAGATATCAAGGCTTCTGGGATTAATGCCTCCAGGATCAGCAAAAAGTCTCTATTCTTCAGTATGTTTTCCCACCCATTTTATGGGTAGATTTTCTAATAAGACAGTTATTGTAACTGGTTATGGTAGCGATCTACCTAAGAAGCAAGGTAGGTGGGCTAGGTCTATTGTCAGGCAACCTTTATATAAACGTATCTTTGGGACAGAGCTATCACCTGATAGTGCTGCTGCTGATGAATGGACCTTGACTAATGGATCAGAATGGAAGGCTGTTGGTATACTATCAGGTATTACTGGTAACCGTGCTGATGGTGTTGTATGGGATGATTTGATTAAAGGCAGACAAGATGCTGATTCTAAATTGATACGTGATAGAACATGGGATGAGTATGTTAACTCATTGAGGACACGTAAAAAACCAGGTGCATGGGAGGTAGGAATCAACACTAGGTGGCATGAAGATGATCCACCTGGACGCATTTTGCCAGTAAATTATAATGGTGAATCGGGTTGGATTAAAGGACAGGATGGTTATGATTGGTATGTAGTTTGTCTACCAATGGTCTGCGAGAGGGATGATGATCCTCTAGGTAGAAATCACGGTGAATGGCTTTGGCCTGAGTACTTCAGACAAGAAGATTATATACCATTACAGACCAACCCTGCTACAGCACGGGCTTGGTCAGCTCTTTATCAACAAAGACCTGCCCCTGAGACTGGTAACTTTTTCGAATCCTCTTGGTTTATGGAATATGGTGAAGGAACCCGTACTCCAGTTCCTCACCGTGAATCTTTGCGTATTTATGGGGCTAGTGACTATGCAGTAACTAGTGGGGATGGGGATTATACAGTGCATATTGTGGCTGGAGTAGATCCAGATAATAATGTTTTTATTCTAGACCTTTGGCGTAATAGGACTTCATCTGATAAATGGGTTGAGGCATTTTGTGACTTAGTTAAAGAATGGAGACCCTTAGGTTGGGCTGAGGAGTCAGGGCAGATCAGGGCAGGTGTTGGCCCCTTTATTCATAAAAGGCTTATGGAGCGTGGGCTGTATATAGCCAGGGCACAGTTCCCCACCCGTGGTGATAAATCTATACGTGCTCAATCAATTCGCGGAAGAATGGCTATGCTTAAGGTTTACTTTCCCAGCAGGAAACCGTGGTACGCTGAATTAAGACGTGAAATGCTTACTTTCCCTGCTGGTAAGAATGATGACGCAGTCGACGCAATAGGACTCGTGGGCCAGATATTGGACCGAATGATTTCCGGCAGTCCATATAAATCACCAGAAGAGGAACGTCCTAAGATCCTCTCAACTGACCCTAATGTTTGTAATGTTTCTTTAGATGACGTTTTTGCCGCAAGTGAGAATAAACAAGATAGGATTAGGTTCACAAGCCGAGCCAGAATAAAATAATGCCAGAAGATTACTCAGACCTATTCCCTGGACAAGACCCTGATCAGATAAATAAACTGATATCAGATCAGTTAAAGGGTGTATCATCTCAAGCTCCTACTCGAGAAACAAAACCAGACCAAGGATCTGCTGCTTCAGATTTATGGCCTTATGCTTTAGGGGCAGCCGGTCCTATTGTAGCAAAAGGGGCTACTGCTTTGGCAGGTAAAATGAGTCCTTATCTTGCCGCTTTGTTTTTATCTAAACCTGCTAATAAGTTTTATAATAGAAAGACTGGAAAAACTACTTATGATCATGACATATTAGATGATACTAAACCTATGGTTGGATCTGTTGGTAGGGTAGAACTAATTCATGACCCAAGGACTGATAATATTCATATTTCTAGTATTGGAGCTGATGAAGGAAGTCCATTACCATTTACAAATAGGGCCGCTCAAGCAAATAATTCTGCTCATGTTTTTGGCACTTCAGATATGAGAAGTTTACTGAGAAGTCTTCAGCAACAATATCCCTATGCTAGGACAGTTACTGGTGATAGGACTAGTGGAGCCAGGTGGGGATTAGCATCAAGGGAAGATTCAACAGGTGATCTAAAAATGAAGTTGCCTGAGACCTCTGAACGTAAGGCTGATAGATTGTATCAGGAAGAAATGTGGAATAAGAATTACGGTAAGAAAGAATAATAATGGCAGCACCTGGATATACAAGACCACGTGAAGATTCAGAAGAGCGGGATGACGACCGTAGGAAGTCATATCCGGAGCCTGAACTTGATAAATTGGCTGGCCCCGATGGGGAGGCTGTGGGGCGTAGGTTGGCGTCATTCTGGCTTCAACAGATTATTCAGGTTGATGATGACAAGGAATTTAAACGCTGGCTGAAGCGTGGCACCACTATTGAAAAGCGTTACCGGGATGAGCGTAATCGCACTGATGAAGATGGTCAGCGTCATTATAATGCTCTCTGGGCTAATGTTCAGATATTGATCCCTGCTTTATATGGTAAGCAACCTGTTCCTGTTTGTGAGCGCAGGTTTAATGATAAGGATCCAGTAGGCAGAGGTGCTGCTCAGATGCTTGAGCGGGGTCTTAGAAATGAGATTGAGATTAATGGATTTGATGAAGCAATACGTCAGTCATTGCTTGATTATTTATTATCAGGACGGGGATCAGTATGGGTTAGATATGAGCCTGAATTTGGTGAGGGCATGTCTATTCCCAATGATGATGAAATGGATCAATCTGATGCAATGGGTGACATTGAGGGGGAAGACGATTCAGAATCAGAAATGAAGTTGAGGGAAACTGGTGATAGGGTTACCAGGGAGTCAACCCCTGTTGACTTTGTACAGTGGACTGATTTTTATACCTTTCCAAATAGGGCTAGAACTTGGAAAGAGGTGACGGCTGTAGGTAAACGGGTTTACATGACCCGTGATCAGATGAAGCGCAGGTTTGGCAGTAAGATTGGTAAGGCTATACCTTTTCAAAAAGATGATAGAAAAACAAGGCGTCAAGAGGATACATCTCAAGGACATGAGATAGATGAGAAGGCTCAGATTTATGAGATCTGGGATCGCACCCATCAAGAAGTTATTTGGGTGGCTGAAGGTTATCAATACCTTTGTGATCGTAAAGATGATCCCCTGAAACTTGAGAATTTCTTTCCGTGCCCTAAGCCACTTTACTCAAATGTAACTAATAATACCTTAGTTCCTGTTCCTGATTTTATTCAATACCAAGATCAGGCAATTCAGATTGATGAATTGACCCAACGTATAGCGATGCTGGCTAAGGCTTGTAAAGTGGCTGGCGTCTATAATGCTGCTGCTAAAGGTATTCAAAGGCTCTTCAATGAGTCTGTTGAAAATGAAATGATTCCAGTTGATGACTGGGCTGCTTTTGCTGAGAAAGGTGGTGTTGCTGGTAACCTGAGTTTTATTCCACTCAAAGAAATTATGGGTGTTATTGAAGAATTAACAAAAATAAAAGAACAAGCCATTGCTGAAATGGACCGGCTTACTGGTATCAATGATATTATGAGAGGAACTTCAGATGCCAGGGAGACCTTAGGGGGTCAAAGGCTCAAATCAAACGCATCAGGAACTAGGCTTCAGCATAGGCAGAATGAAATAGCCCGGTTTGCTAGGGATACGTTGAGAATAATGGCTGATATTATGTGTCAGCATTTTAGTTCTCAATCCCTTATTGATGTTTCAGGGGCTCTGTATGAGCAGGGTTTAGGCACTATGGATGTGACTGAACCTGACCCCTTAAAGCAACTTCTGCCCCCTGGGATGGGGAACCCCTCAGATGGATCACAACCACCAGGACCATCATCCGCGCCCCCTGGACCGCCGGGTATGCCACCCCTTGGACAGTCCCCTCAAGGTGGGCCACAGCCACCAAGACCACCAGGTCCAATGGGTATGCCCCCACCGGGTATGGGAACCTCTCAAGGAATGCCTCCTGGCCAACCCTTTCAATCAGGGGTACCAGGGCAACTTCCACAAGGAATGCCCCCACGTCCAGGTATGGGTTTTCAAGGCCCAATGCCTCCACAACAGCCTCCAATCACCCCTGAGATGCTTGATAAGATCAAGGGGTTGGAGAGGATCATTAAATCAATTCAATTAATCAGGAATGAGAAGTTATTGGGCTTCAGGGTTGAGATTGAGGTTGAGTCTACGATCTATGCAGATAGGGAACAGGAAAAAGGTGATAGGACTGCGTTTATTGCCTCAGTAACTCAGTTTATGTCTCAGGCTATGCAGATTTCAGCCCAAATGCCAGAAGCAGCCCCTTTATTAGGTAAGTTCCTTCAGTTTGGTGTCAGGGGCTTTAATGTAGGAAGGGAATTGGAACAGGCTATTGAAGATTTCTGTGATGAAGCGATAGTAGCGGCTAAACGTCATCAACAGATGGCTTCACAACAACCTAATCCAGAGCAGATGAAGTTGGAAGCGGTCAAGGCTAAGGCTCAAGCTGATATACAATCAAGTCAGATGAAGGCTAAGACTGATCAACAACAGGCTCAAGCTGAGTTGCAGAGACAACAGCTTGAAAATCAAGGGGAACTGGCTAACTCACAGGCTGATACTAATCAGAAACAAATTGATGCAGAAATGAGAAAGTTAGAACTTCAGATTGAATTAATAAGACTACAGATTGAGAAGGCAAAGGCTGATAATGAGCTAAAGCAGGAATCAATTAAATCACAAACAACTCAGCATCAGACTATGGTTGATCAGCAAGATCATGCACTTGATAGATCATATGACCAACAAGAGCAGTTTGTGGCGGGGGCCATTGATCATCACAAGATGAGCATGGAAGCAGAGCAAAGGGAACGTGAGCGTCAATTACAAGAGCATGAGTTTGAACAGAAGAAGCGCGAGCATGAGCAAACAATGGCTCAGCAGAGGCAACAACATCAACATACGATGACACAAGCACAACAACAGCATAAATTGGCTCAGATTAAGTTGCAACAACAACGTGCCGCAGCTCGTAGACAAAAATCAACACATTGAGGATGATTGAAAATGTTTCAGATTAAAGATCTCACAGTTTTCAATGACGAGCCACGCATTAAAGATACAATTCTTGGTGAAAAAGCCGGTATGGGTCGTCCAAGAAGGATTAGGCAAATTATAGAGGCAAATCTGAATGATTTGAGACGTTATGGAACGGTGCCGTTGGTGAAGGCACATATCAGTGGTGGTAATGGTGCTATTCATTCAACCAAAGAGTATTGGTTGAATGAAGGGCAAGCAATTCGTCTTTGTTCTTTATTAAAAACTGAAAAGGCTCAAGAACTAACTCATGGTGTTATTACGGTATTTATTGAATGGAAAAATGGTAATAGATCACAACAGTATTATTATAGTGATGAAGATAAACATATTATTAGGGTGACAAGCATTAAAGAAAGAAATGATCATACTACCGAATTGAAAAAACGGGGGGCAGTTAATCCTAGAGATTTTGGTTATATTACTAACAGACTGTATCTTGGATTGTATGATAAGAAAGCTGAAGACCTTTGCAAGATAGAAAGGTTACCCCCAAAATCAAATCTACGGAAGCATTGGGCTAAGGCCGATCCTGAGAAGTTGATTGATGTTATGTTTACTGAGAGGAATTCAACTAGAAGGATGGTTAGATTAGATTTAAGTGGTGTTGAATCCCTTGCAAGTTCAAATAGAATATGCGGTCAGATAACAAAATTAGCTATATCTCAATCAGTTGAGGGTATTATTGATGAGTAGAGTATTGAAACCTATTTTTGTGCCAACACATTGAGGTAAGTAGATGTATACAACGGAAGAGATAGAAAAAGAAGTAAGTGAGATATTTGTTGATCTTCCGGTTAGAGTACATGTAGAACACCTACCAAATGAAGACGCACTGTATATCCTGATAATAGGTAAGACTCAATTAGGTCGAGGGTTTCCATCAGTGTCTAATAAAATATCAGGTCTTGATATGCTTAGTGCTATAAACCCCATTGATATTTTAAGGTCTAAGATATATAGAATGTATGATCTTATGAAACGTAGCATCGATAAAGAAGAGTGAATCTGTAGATGTATAAACCGATCTTATGTCTGGATTTTGATGGCGTAATAAATTCGTACGTCAGCGGGTGGAAGGGTGCTAGAAACATTCCGGATCTACCAGTAGAAGGCGCTCTACTTTTTATGGATGAGGCATTGGATGCAGGATGGGATGTTGTTATTCACAGTTCAAGGTCTCATCATTGGTTTGGAATTTCAGCCATGAGGAAGTACCTGAAATTTCATGCTGGTAATATGTGGAATGACAGCCCTGGCAGGTTAGGTTTAGAAAATGTCCGATTTACACGCTTCAAACCTTCAGCTATGGTAACTATAGACGACCGAGCAATAACGTTCACTGGAAAGTTTCCGGAACTTGATATGCTCAGGAAATTTAAACCTTGGAATAAAAAGTAGGATTAAATGCCGACATTCATCTATAAGCCAAATGACCCTGATTCTAACGAAAATGGAATTGTTGAGAAGGGTTTCTATGAATCTATTGATGCTCCGAATGTAATTTCTGATGAAATGGGTGCTTTGGTTAATCACGCAGACGGAAAAATGTATACGTCTAAGCGTAGATTCAGACAAGCAACACGTGATGCTAATTGTGTGGAAATCGGCAATGAAAGTCTAGTTACTAAACATACGCCTGTTCAATTAGACAGGCGTCAACGTCGTGAAGACATTCGTAAAGCAATTCACGATATTCGCGATGGTCGTGCCCCTAGTATCAGACAGATAATTGAAATGAATGGTAAGGAATAAGTAAATGGATATGGATGTAAATACTTCAGTTGGTAATGATCGTAATGCACCACTTGATGACCGTGATTTAGATACTGGGATTGAAGATCGTCAGCCGCGTGAGCGGGAACCAGCACCTGCACGTACTTCAGTCAGGGATTCTTTACGGAAAAGCTTCGAGGATGCTAGGCGTGATGAGTCTGAGGAAGAGCCTGATGATAGACAGATCAGGACACGTGAGCCAGTAGAGCCTACCGATGATGCAGAACCAGTAGAATCGGTTGAAGGTGAGGAACAGGGACGTACTGAACCTAAGCCTAAAACTGAAACTCAGACAGCGCCTACAGCATGGGATAAGACAGCCAAGGCTTCTTGGAATGAACTACCTGCCCCTGTTAAGGCAGCAGTCCTAAAGCGTGAAAAGGATGTTGAGAAAGGGGTTCAAGCTCTTAAAAATCAATATGCTGAAGTAGATCAGGCTATTGCTCCTTATTCTCAAACTATCAGGCAGTTTAATAAGACTCCTGGACAGGCAGTAGGTCAACTCTTTGCTTGGTTTGATGCCTTGGCTAAGGATCCAGATCAAGCCTTCCCAGCCTTGCTTCAATCTTATAGATATGATCCCCGTAGGTTAATGACTTCCTATGGCATTGATCTGGATAAAGTTATTCAGGTTCATCAATGGATGCAGCAACAGCAAGGGGGTCAACAAGGTCAACAACCTCTTCAGAATGGTCAATACCAGCAACCTGGACAAGTTCAACAGGAAGAGCAGATCTCACCAGCTGTTCAATCTTATATTAATAAACTTGAAGAACGCCTCAATGGTTTTCAGAATCAGGTGGGGCAGACCTTTAATGGCATGGCTCAAAGCTTTGCTGAACAGCAGCAAGCTAAAACTCAGGAGATGCTAGAGCAGTGGGCATCTGACAAACCTCACTTTGAGAATGTCAGGGTAATGATGGGACACCTTCTTACCCCTGATCCGACTACAGGTAATGCAGCAATTCCATTGAGGGATGGTCGCGTTGATCTAGATGCTGCCTATGATGCGGCAGTTCATGCACATCCAGAAATCAGAGCTCAGGTTTGGGCTGATCAGCAAGCTAAGACAGAAGCAGCCCGCCAAGCCAAATTGGTTGAACAACAGAAAGCTCAGCAAGAAAAAGTGGCTAAGGCTAGACGGGCCGCTGGATCTGTTACATCATCAGCCCCTGGGACTGAGGTAGGCCGTAGGCAAGTTCCAAGTAAAGGATTGTCTGTAAGGGATAGTTTGAAGCAGAGCATTGCGGAATTGTCTGATAGATAGTATTGTGCTTAAGCGTAGATCTTATAATGGAGTCATAGTATGATATCGCCTACTTGGATGACTTGGTTGAATGCGGCTGGGGCAATTCTTGGGATTCTTCAATCTACTGGTGTGATTAATATACTAGGTAGTGAAGGGGCTGGAATTGCCACCGTAGTAATTACGGCAGTTAATGGTCTTGCTCATGCTCTATCACCAGCAACACCAGGACCCTTTACACCGGTTAAATCATAAAAAGGTATATAGTTAAAAGGTAAACAAATCTAAAGGGAATGTAAAAATTCCCTTTAGAACAACCTAATCAAGGGTGTTATGGAAACAAATCTTCCAACATTGGAAGTAGATGAAACATCAGATAAACCTCCCTCTAAGGGGAAACAGAAACTAAGAATACCAAAATTTAATCTAGCTGTTCTGTGTCAACCATTAATCAAGCCAACTCCTTCCTCACTGGTTACTATCAGACATTTTGCTAAAATTGTTTCTGATGTTGGGATATCTGTTCATCAAATAAATCAGAATGAAATAGATAAACTTAATCAGTATGATGGCTTATGGATTAGGCAGACCACTTCAATAACAAATAGAACTTTTGATTTTGCAGTTAGAGCAAACACTTTAAAAATACCTTGTATAGATGATTACAAATCAATTTTAATTTGTTGTAACAAGATACCTCAGATGACAATGCTGGCTGATGCTGGTATTGGAACTCCATTAACCTTACTTATTTCAGCAGAAAATAGTCTCGAAGCCTTTCGGGTCCTTGATAAAGTCAAGTTGCCTTTAGTGGTTAAGATACCTGATGGTGCGTTTGGTTGTGGAATGTATAAAGTAAACTCAGTTGAGGAACTGGGTCGGGCGACTACAGAACTTTTTAGACAATCACAGACTTTACTGGTTCAACCTTTCTTGCAGAGTAAGTTTGATTGGAGAGTTGGAGTTTTAGGTAGGGAACCACTATTTGTCTGTGAATATCACTTTGCCAGGGGCCATTGGCAGATTATTAAGCACTACCCTGATGGTAAGCAGAGGGAGGGAGCTCACTACACAAAAGCACTTGAACAGACCCCTGTTGAAGTTTTAGACTTGGCTGTTGATGCTGTGAAAGCATTAGGGGGTGAGGGTCTTTATGGGGTTGATATAAAGGAAACTTCTGATGGTTTAGTTGTAATGGAAGTAAATGATAATCCAAACCTAGAGCATGGCATTGAAGATCAAATCGGTAAGGATCATATTTGGCTTAAACTGGCGCAATGGTTCTTAGATCGAAAGGTGAAGTAGATGATGATGATGAAACTAACTAAGAGAGTATTTTTAACAGCAATGGGTTCCTTACTTGGAACCAATTCGGGTGTTCAGGCATTGCCTTTTGCCCCTGATTTTTCAAATAGGTTAGTAATAGGACATGTGCATATAACAAGATATATTGGATCACCTTATGGGGTAAGGTATTGGCGTGATGTAATTTATGATCCATGTTATGACTTTGAAATAGAAGATTGGTCTTATTTAAAGAAAGGGATGAGCTTAGAAGAAAGAGTAGAAGCCCTTAATTTTCACTATTGTAAAACATCTTACCCAAAGTACCTGCTGACTAGGTTGGATGAGTATAAGAATGGATCTATTATAGCAACGACTGATTCTTATAATGAGGCATTAAGATTTCTTAATAAGAAATTTGGCTTACAAAATAATGATTTTATCTCAGAAGAGGGTGATAAGTCTTATTGGGAAAAAGATGTATAATATGGGATGAGACATGAGTAGTTGGAATAAAAAGTATGAAAAGCAATCAGCATGTTATCCAGATAACATGCTGATTAGGTTTATAGCCAAGCATTACTATAATTCATCAGACAGGAAAAAGATTAGAATACTTGATGTTGGATGTGGTACAGGAGCATCTTCATGGTTTTTGGCAAGGGAAGGTTTTTCAGTAGCTGCTATTGATGGTTCTTTAGTGGCCATAGAAAAAATAAAAGACAGGTTAACAAAGGAAAGATTAGAAGCATTTTTAGCTTGTGGTGATATTACACAATTAGAATTCAAGTCAGATTTCTTTGATGCAATCATTGATATTAATTCTCTTTGTTATATACAAAAAGATAAAATTGAAGGGGTTATGCAGAGCCTATTTAAGGTTCTAAAACCAGGAGGTAGGATATTTTCAATGTCCCCTGCTGATAATTGCTCAAAATTGATTTTTAATGAGATAGAAGAAGCAACGTTTCAGAACTATCTAGAAATCAAACAAAGTTTTAATAATTTCAGTGATGTTAAAATCAATACATTGAGTTATGATTTAGAACGGGGTGAGGACTGGCAACATATCCATCTTTGGATCGTAGAGGCGGTGAAAAATGAGTGAGAAGGCCAAGCTAACTGAAGATGAATTTAAAGTAGCATCAGAATTACTTATTGCTGATTTACTGGGTTATATAGAGGATAAATTTAAAGAAGATCTTGTTAGTAGAGGGTATAGACGTGATTTAATTGAAGCCTGTATGAGTAATAAGATCACAAAACCAGTGGTGAAGTAAGATGTATTATTATTGGTTAGAACGGGGATTAGATGCTGTTAAAGTCCTTGCAGAAAATTTCCGGAATCGTACGTGGTATTTACCTGATTTCATTCCAGATGAAATAATTGATGAAGTTAAAAGTAGGGTAAAGAACATAGAATTCTATCATATAGACTCATTATTTAACTGGTCTGCTAATGTAGGTACAGGTAGTGAACCAAAAGTGTTCTATCTAATTGATTTTTTCGGAAAAGAATCATTAGTAGGGAAAGATTCACCCCCTAATACTATTGTTATCAGGGATGGAGTTTGGCTACCAGAACCTTTTATTCCAGTTGAGCATAATCAAATTTGGTTCAACAGTTTCAGGAAAATTTTGCCGGGGCAAAGGGGATCTGCTATCATTTCACCCTATAGGTTATCAGGTCCAAGTGAAGTCCCTAACTTGTATAAGCATCCATTATTAACTTGGCAGGAAATTCAGGTAAGAAATAATAATTATTACCATTGTCAGGATATTTTTAAGGATATCAGACAATTACATCATCATGAATTTCCTTCAGTATTTCCAATTTTATTGAAGAACCGTGAAAAGGTATTGATGGGTTTAGATGTCAAGTTATCAGATCCATGGAAAGATAAGTATGGATTGGGTAATAAACTATACAAAGAACTAACACTTATTCCAATTGATAGCAGGTTTTCTAAGCAAGATCTAACTGAATTGGCTGATAAGATAAAGGAGCTTTCAGATGGCTTTGCTCAAGGCTAAAACCCGTAACGCTTTACCAAAGAAGACGTTTGGCTTACCGGGGGAACGTAAATATCCAATGCCAGATAAATCTCATGCTCAGAACGCTAAGGCTAGGGCTACACAACAGGTTAAAAAAGGTAATCTTAGTGCATCATCAAAAGCTAAAATTGATGCTAAGGCAAATAGAATCCTTGGAAAATAAGGGGTAATTATGGCACCAAATCTACCTGAAATCACAACAACAACTTTAAGGAACAGAAAAATGGCTAAAAGAAAAGTGCCTGTAACCCCTACCCCTAAAGAGGAACCAGCTGAGGCTAAAAAGAAAGGTATTAGCCCACCACAATTTAAGAAAGCTTTTCACGATTATGAACATTCTGATAATGATATAAAAGAAGATAAGAAAGCTGCACATCAGATGCATATTACTATTGCTAGATATGAGATGACTCCTGATGATCGTAGGAAGGATATTAGAGGAAGTATTAATACAGCGATTAAACAGATAAAGCGTAAAGGTAAGTAACCTTTCAAGTAGAAAAGAGTATGATTAGACTGGGGCTACCCCTAACTACTTGAGGGTTGAATGTCTACCTTCTCAGACTATGTTTATATCTCAAAGTACGCCCGTTACTTGCATGAGGAAGGAAGACGGGAAAGGTGGCCTGAAACGATTAAAAGGTATTTTGACTTCTTTCAAGTCCATTTGAAAGAAAATTGTGGATATATTCTAGACACTGAAACTAGGAGTTATTTAGAATCAGCTATTCTAAATTATCAAGTTATGCCGTCGATGCGATGTCTGATGACTGCTGGTCTAGCCTTAGAAAGGGACAATATAGGAGGCTATAATTGTCTCTATCTTTCTATAAATAGCCCTAAAGCATTTGGTGAGATGCTTTATGTCTTAATGAATGGTTGTGGTGTAGGTTTTAGTATTGAGAGGCAATTTATTAATAATCTTCCTGATGTTCCTGATGAATTATATCCAACTGATACTACAATAGTAGTTTCTGATTCTAAGTTGGGATGGGCTAAATCCCTGAATGAGCTTATCAGCCTTTTATATATGGGTAACATTCCAAATTATGATCTTAGTAAGATAAGACCTGCTGGTGCTATATTGAGGATATTTGGTGGGAGGGCAAGTGGACCAGCACCTTTAGATCAGTTATTCAAATTTGTAATAGAAAAATTTAAACAGAACAGAGGGCAAAAACTTACATCCTTAGACTGTCATGATATTTGTTGCATGATAGGAAATGTAGTTGTGAGCGGGGGTGTGAGACGGTCGGCCCTTATATCATTGTCAAACTTGTCTGATGATAGAATGCGTAATGCTAAGATGGGTCAGTGGTGGTCAACAACATCTTATAGATCAATAGCTAATAATTCAGCAGTTTATACTGATAAAGTTCCTCCAATGGATACTTTTATCGCCGAATGGAAGTCATTGTATGATTCCAAATCAGGTGAACGGGGCATATTTTCACGCTGGGCTTCTAAGAATATAATTAACCGATCTAATGACTTTAGAAAGAAACACTTTGGTGATGACTGCAGGTTACGGGACCCTAATTATGAATGGGGCTGTAATCCATGCTCTGAGATAATACTAAGGGATAAACAAGGGTGTAATCTAACTGAAATTATTATCAGGGATGATGACACTATTGATACATTGTTAGAAAAAGTAAAAATTGCAACTATTCTAGGAACTATCCAATCTACCCTGACAAATTTTAAATTCTTATCAAAGACGTGGAAAAAGAACTTTGAGGATGAAAGGTTGTTAGGGGTATCTATGACAGGGATAATGGATAATGTGATAACATCAGGTGCCCAAGGGACTGAGCATTTAAAGGGAGTATTAACTAAGTTAAGGAAGAGGGCCATTCAAACCAATTTAGAATGGAGTAAGAAGTTTGGAATACCGCAAGCAACCGCGATTACTTGTGTTAAGCCTTCAGGGACTGTCAGTTCCCTTAACAATACCTCCTCTGGTATCCATACTAGGCACTCTCCTTTTTACCTACGTTCAGTAAGAAATGATAAGAAAGACCCTGTTTCACAACTTTTAATAGATCAAGGTTTTTACTATGAAGATGATTTAATGCATCACAGTAATTATGTATTCTACTTCCCCCTTAAAAGTCCAGATAATGCCCTATTTAAGAAAGATTTTAGTGCTGTTAAACAATTAGATATATGGAAATCATATCAACTTTATTGGACCGAACATAAACCTTCGGTGACTGTATCAGTCCGTGAAGATGAGTGGATGAGGGTAGGTAGTTGGATATATGATAACTTTGAATTTATGAGTGGAGTTTCATTTCTTCCATTCTCAGATCATAGTTATCAGCAGGCTCCATTCGCTGATTTAACTGAGGATCAATATAATGAATGGGTAAATAAGACTCCTCAGGAAATAGATTGGATTAAACTGAAAGATTATGAGAAACTAGATATGACTACAGGTAGTCAAGAGTTATCTTGCGTTAGTGGGAATTGTGATTTGTTATGAGGACACGGAGGGATTTGAACCCAGGATCTTACGATTAAAAGTCGTATGCTTTAGACCGATTAAGCTACAAGCCCTGAGAATACTATCATCTGTCAAATAAATTAATCTCAACCTTATTACACTCATAATCGTTTATATGCTGCATACGAATTTTATTCCTTACTTCAGGGAGGGAATTAACCAGACTATGCTACACGTACCATATGGAGGCGAGAGAGGGAATCGAACCCACTTAGGGAAATTTGCAGTTTCCTACATAACCAATCTGACATCCCGCCGTGACTCCGGAAAGACTCGAACTTTCAACCTACGAATTAGAAATTCGTTGCTCTTTCCAGTTGAGCTACGGAGCCAATTGTTTAAGTTGTTGGGCTAGTGACACAACTTCCTTTTTTACGTAACTTATATTACGATAGACATCACGCAAGTGAGTATGTGATGAATAACTACCAACCAATTTTAATGTGGCTTCAAGCTTAGGGCTTAGGTCAAGGTGATGAGAACAGTCGAAGCCAAAGTACCAATTTTCGTCATCATAATTTTCTGAACCAATAGTTTTTAAGATTACTTGCTTAGACCAAGCTTCATAGTCATCAAGAAATGGTCCCCATTCCTTTAGAAATTCAGCCGAATCACCATGAGGAAACATTGCAGCTTCAATTCTACTTCTAAAGGCCTGTAATTTGTAATTTTCCCACATTTCCTTAGTGGGTTTATGAGGTCCCCCTGAATAGGTCAAACCTCCATGGACCCTAATTTCACTAATTTTGTCACCGATATTTGGAACCACAGGTGTTTCAGGGAGTTTATCAAGACCAATACGATCAAGGAAAGGCTTACTTTTATCAACATTATTTCTAAGGGCTTTTAAAAAAGCATCACTGCGTTGATCATGATCATGTTGAGTAGATCCGTTATAGCTTAGGCCATAAGCAGGGTGATAGATAGGTACCCCAACATAACCACAGAATGATCCTACAGGACCGCGTAGGACAATGCATGAATAGCCTGTTTCAGGATCAGTCCAAGTTATTTTATCTGGCTCATTGAGCCATTCCCCCTGACCCCATGAACTCTTATCAACGAAGTCATATTCAGCGTCGTTTGATACTTCAGTTTCTGACATGTTGCCCTCTTTACTGGTTGGTCTGCTGGGGATTGAACCCAGATCTATCACTTAGTGTTTGTGTATTCCATAAAATATAACTATTCTAATATTTTTATGTTTTTGTTTGGAAATTGAAATAATACTTAATTTTTGTTTTTATGAAATCTGTTTCTAAAATAGGATCTACCTTTACCTTTGTTTTTGCCCCTAAAAGTAGGTGTTTGACTATGACAGTTAGGGCATAATAAACAAACATTTTCTGGCTCATTATTTTGATGATTTCCATCTTTATGCTCTAGTTCAAGTGATAGTTTTTTACCTCTCCATTCTGATAGTGAGCATTCTGAACATTTGTATCCATCTCTAAATGATACAAGTCGTTTTAATGCCCGTGCCCCATATGAATCAGGAACAATAAGTTCATTTTTTATCCATAAATTATATCTTATTTTAAATCTGAATTCTTGATCACATTTACTAGAACAGTATTTATTAAAAGATCCATAACTTATTGGTATGTGTTTACTGCAATTGTTACATATGAAAAATTTCATGTTGGTAGTCCTGCTAGGATTTGAACCTAGAACCTGGCGGTTATATGCCGTCTGCTCTAACCGATTGAGCTACAGGACTTTATTTTAAGGTGATTACTCTAACCACTTGAGCTACAGGCCGTCGGCTCATCCTTCTATGAAAAGTCAGCTCTATAATTTCTTTAATTGGTGGACTGACAGAGGATCGAACTCTGACTTCCGGTTTGCAGGACCAGTGTGCTCCCATTATCACTATCAGCCCGTGCCTTGTCTAGGAATCGAACATGGCTCTGCGATTAGAAACTTTTATTTTGTCGATATCTTTCTGCCCGTTTATATCTGCCATTTCCCCGATTCTTTCCTTTAAAAGTAGGTGTTTGCGCGTGGCAATTAGGACATATTATTCTGTAATTTTCAGGGATTCTATTTTCTGAATTTCCATCTATATGATCAAGTTCAAGTGGTATAGGTTTTCCATTCCAAGTATCTAAATTGCATACTTGACATTTCCTACCTTTGGTCAAAATGATCAACTCTTTCATTTTATCTTCATCTATAACAAAACCTTCTTTTAATGCTTGTAGAAACTTTTCGTTATTTCTAAATTTCTTGGATGAATTTGTGCATTCATAGGAACAAAACATTTTATTTAAAGTTTTATTATTGCACCAAAGGCAATTTTTTCTATTTTTGTCACCCCTTTTGAGATTATTGAACGTTGCAGCACATTGACGTGAGCAGAACAGTATTTTTGCTTCTTTTATCCCACATTGTTTACATAAAAGCATTGGTGCCCCATGCATGGATTTGAACCTGCAACCTTTTCCTTACAAAAGAAATGCTCTACCAATTTGAGCTAATGGGGCACAGGGCGGCTACATCGCCAGCAATGTTTACAAGGCTTACTCTATCAGATCAGTTACCGCATTGATCACTTCAAGTGTAGCATCAATTTCATGAGCTTCACTCTTATATTCAGCAATTTTACGATCCCGTTCATTGGGATCATAGTTCCTAACTATAGTAACCGGCTGAGGAATGCCCGTTGAACTTGGCATCATTCCTTCTTTCAGATTACGATCAGTCATCTTTTGCCAAGTGATAAGGTCCAGTGCAGCATACTCACGCCTACGCCAGATCCATCTAGCCAGAGACTGGGTAACAGATCTATCATTAATAGTGATAGTAGCCATTGTTTCTAAATTAGTTCTAGAAATAGCTGTTAACAGTCTGATGTTTTCCTGAATGGTGTCATGAATACTTTGAGACCATTCACGTATAGAAGCGGTTGTTTCGGTCTGAGTACCGTATTTAGGGGTTTCATGGCTTAGGTGTGCTGATACCTCAGCAATACGTGCCTGAAGATCAGCAATCTTTTCCTTGTTGCTCTTTATCCGCTTCATGGCTTCTATAATCTTAGGCATTCTACTTACCCCTAGTTAAGGTCACCTGCATGAGAAGCCTGGGAAGTCCACTTTGTCATGATACTAAACTTATCCCAGGTCATTTTGATCGCTGTCTATACGCTTAACCCTAGCCCACTTGCCGGATATAAACCTTACATCCTAGAACCTTTAGCCTTGCACCCTTGAAGGGGACTTAGCCCCTGATTGTATGAAAGCAGGATTTGAACCTGCGCCATCAAGTTCTCAAGACTTGCGCTCTACCAACTGAGCTATTTCTATGGTTTCATGTCTCTGTGGTGTTTACCTTCATGCATTGCCTTGCCCTTTACATACTTTGCTCAATGAGAGCAGGCAACAAGTTTGTTTGAATTATCTATAATTATTGGGTATATTTGAATTGGCAATGAGGGTTGAATGTAATGGCTGATGATTTGGTTGGAAAGTGGTTTATGATTTTCAATCACAGGGATGAAGATACACAACATGGATGTGTAAAGGTAAATTTAGGAAATGGTTTTTATCTAATAGAAATTAAGCCAAGTGCTGGGGCTGTCATGGTGGTGGTTAATGTGGCTGATATGAAGATCACAAATGTAACCAACCCACCAAAAGATGAAAATAAGATGATGTGGCAATTCTTTAGTTCAAGGAAAGAACTTTGTGACTGGCTTGAGATTGAAGAACATGAATTAGATGGTGAGGAACCAGATGAGAAGCCGTCTAAACATGGATTAAACTAAGGTGAAAAATGTCTGTAAAATTCTTTTGTGATGTATGCTCAAGTATATGCAATGCAGTTACAACACGTCGTTGGGAAAATATTATTGGTGAATTAGGATTGGAAATAATTCTTTTAAAGAAGAATAATCCTACAGGATTAGTACATGTTTGTGATTCTTGTATATTTGATTTGTTTTGGAAGAAATTAAATCAAGAATCTAATACCAGACTAGAAGAAATTAAAAGTAAGGTAAATACTCTTGACTATAGGGAACAGATTATATCAGATCGAGAAGACAAATGTGTAGAAATAGAACAAAAGCTTAAATTCAAGGATCGGGATTTACAAACAAGGGAAGATGAAATAAAAAGGTTAGAGGCAAGCGTAGGGCAATTAAAAGAAGCCGAGAAATTAATTCAGGCTCAATTAAATCAGTTAAGAACACGTGAGTATGAAATAATTAGACAATCAGAACAACGTGGTTATCAGAGAGCTGTTGACGAACATGAATATTCTACTTATACTGATGCAATTCAAAGAAATCAATTTATGAGGGGTGGGTAATGGGTGGATTAAATGGGAAGACTTTAACATCAAATGGTATATCATCCATAATTCTTGTCAGTCCTATTTTAGGGTTTAGTCAGTCTATGGGATTATCCCCTGCGTGGGGATTAGGTATTGCTGTAACTGTTTCTAATGGGGCATCGTTGAGTTATACAGTAGAATTAACTACCGATCCATCACCTAATGCTGATGGTTATTGGAATAGTCATGATTCTTTAGTAAATCAGACCACATCCCAGAATGGTAATATTGGATTTCCTATAACAGGTTTGCGGTTAGTGGTGACAGGGTACATTTCTGGATCAGCCCATCTTGGGTGCTGTACTTGGCCATGAGATATGGATTATTATAAATGGCACTTGGTTCTACAGGTTTTGAAGCATTAGGGCAGACTGTTACTGAGCCTGAAGAAGCATCGTTAGATGTTGGGACCACTGAAATCACAGGAGGTTCAACAGGGCAAGTACTTTATGATAATGCAGGTACCCTAGGTGAATATAATAAGATTCAACTAACGGCTCAAATTAATGTTTTTAGTAGTATTTTATCAGGGGCAGTTCCTGCATCAGGGGGAGGAACAACTAATTTCCTTAGGGCAGATGGTACCTTTGCCTCTCCATCAGCGAGTTCCTTTGCTAACCCAACTGCTTCTGTTGGTTTGGCTGCTGTAAATGGTGTTGCCACTACAGGAATGCGGTCTGATGCAGCCCCGGTTTTATCTCAGTCTATAATTCCTACATGGACTGGTGCCCATAGCTGGACAGGATCTGTTCCTCAGATTACCCTTGGAGTAAATAGTGGTAATGGGGGACAGATAAATATTTCAGGCTCAACAAGTGGAACTGTATCAGTTAAAGTGGTACCGGCTGCTGGAACATTTAATTTTAATCTTCCAATCACTGCTGGAACAGCTAATCAAGTCCTGACATCTCAGGCTGGTGGGACTACGGCTATGACGTGGACCACCTTAGCTACGTCAGCCACTACTGATACAACTAATGCAGCAAATATTAGTTCTGGTACATTACCAGCAGGAAGACTACCAGCTCTTACTGGAGATATAACTACAACAGTTGGAACTGTTGCTACTACGTTAGCTACGGTTAATGCTAATGTTGGTACTTTTCAAGGTATTGCAGTGAATGCTAAAGGTTTAGTTACTGCGGCAACCAATCAAAATTATCTTACTGGTAATCAGACGATAACTCTATCAGGAGATATAACAGGTAGTGGAACTACTGCTATTACTGCTACCGCCGGAGCAACTGTTCTTAAACCTGGTACTACTAATACGATAACTATCGGATATACTATTACACCATTCAATGGTGGTACTGTTTCTTCTGGAACATTCACTCCTAGTGCTGCTAATGGGAACTATCAATTCTATACTAATAATGGAGCACATACTTTTGCTAATCCTGCTGCAGATTCTGCTATTGATATTCTTATAACTAATGGTGCTTCTGCAGGTGCTATTACATTTTCTACATTTACTGTAGGTACTACAGGGGATGCATTAACTACAACTAATACCAATAAATTTATTGTGTCAGTAAGACGAATCAATTCTATTTCTACTTATCTAATAAAAGCTCTTCAATAATGGTCGCCACTGTTATTTTTCTCACTACAACTGGCACTAATAATTGGACTGTTCCTGCTGATTGGAACAACGCTAATAATACTATTGAAGTTATTGGTGCTGGTGGTGGAGGAGCAAGACAGCAAGCAGCATCACCATTTGCAGGTGGTGGCGGTGGTGCAGGTGGCGCTTATTCTTCTGTTTCAAACCAAACTTATACTCCTGGTGCTAGTAGAAGTTATACTATTGGAGTAGGTGGTACTGGAGCTACTGCAGATAATACAGCAGGTGTTGCAGGCGGTGATAGTTCTATAAAACAAGACGATAATTCTACAACTGCTTGTTTAGCTAAAGGTGGTGGCGCTGGTGGCGTTAATAATCCAGGTACTGGAGGTACTGGAGGAGCTGCTGGATCTGGCACAGGTACTGTTAAGAATTCAGGTGGCAACGGCGGTTCAGGTGTTGAAAATGCAACTTTCGTAACCGGTGGTGGTGCCGGTGGTGGGGCCGCTGGACCTCATGGTAATGGTGCTGCTGGCGGTGCTGCTTCAACTCCTTCTACTCAACAAGGCGGTGGTGGTGGCGGTGGCGCTGACAATGGATCTGCAGGTGCAAGTACAACTACTGGAACAGGTGGTGCTGGTGGAAACAATAGATCAGGTTCCGGTGGTGGTACCGCTCCTGGTGGTAATGGTTCCAATGGTGGTGGCGGTGCAGGTGGAAGTACTACAACTACAGCTACTGGAGGTACTGGCAGTTTTGAGACACTGTGGACATCGAGTCCAGGTGGTGTAAATGCTGGACCTAGTTCAGGTGGTGGTGGTGGTTCTCATATATCTCCAGGTGGTCAAGGCGCTGTTGGTGGTAATGCTGGAAATTATGGAGGCGGCGGTGGTGGCGGTGGCAATACAGCTAGTACCACTACTGGTAATGGTGGTAATGGTGGTCAAGGTATTATTGTCATTACTTATACTCCAGCAATAAATATCCCTGGGTTTAATCTGGCAATGATGGGAATGTAATTGATACATGAGGATTGACAACAAGATTATTAAGGGCTAATTTCATTCTACAAACCCTGTTGGCGGCAACAGGTGAGTCTGACAGGATTCAGTCCCATAGCTGGACAACGCCGTAATGCTGTTGGTAAGCGGTACGGTCTGACACTGGGAACCCTACAAGGGTCTTGGCAGTGGCAGTGCGGTAGGCTTAAACAGATAAACCCCTAAAGAATTTGCTGTTTGAAAAGGTAAAATGATATGGCATTTCCCAATTTGTCAGAAATCGTAACAACTACGTTACGAAATAGGACTGGGGAATTAGCCGATAATATGTCAAGGAACAACGCCACGTTGCTTAGGTTAACGCGGCGTGGAAATCTGAAGACATTTAGTGGTGGACGAACAATTGTCCAGGAACTGAATTACGCAGATAACCAAACGTTCCAGTGGTGAGAAGCCGCAATTGCCACTTAAGCGGGTGAATTCGGTGGAAGCCCAGACCGGGTAATACCGAGCCGAGCTACTGATGTAAGGCTTACAAGTCCCAGGGCAGTAGAAGGTGTAACGCATAGAAGGTGACGAAAGAATAATCCTTCCACGAGCGCCCGCCAGCGCACAGGCTGAAGAGGTATGCTGATCTACTTGGGGACAGGTAGATACAGGTGATAAAAAACTCCTGTAAAGAACAAAATTGATAGCGGCTATCAATCCCTCAATATCGCTCCTTCGCAGGTGTTTTCTGCGGCGGAGTATCCAATCAGGCAGGCCGCAGTGGCTGTCTCTATCAGTGGTCTAGAGGAACTGCAAAATAGTGGTAGAAGTTTTGCCACTTAACCGGGTGAATTCGGTGAAACTCTCTAGAAATAGAGACAATACCGAGCCAAGCATCAGATGTATAGTCAACTATTGACTTAGGGCTGATGAAGGTGTAACGCATAGTGGGTGACGAAAGAATAACCCCACCACGAGCTCCCGGCAGGTAGTAAATGACTAGAGGCATTGCCCCAGATTTAACAGGTAAGAAGTCAGGGTTTCTTACAATCTTAACGAAGGTAAAAAATCCTAAGGATAACAATGCTTGGTGGCTTTGTAGATGTGACTGTGGAAATGAAGTCCCTATTAGGGCTATGTATTTAAGAAATGGCAAGCAGAAATTCTGCTGTAAACAATGCCCTCTTTATACAAAGCCGATGAGACTTGATTTAACAGGACAAAAGTTTGGTAGGCTAACTGCTATTGTTTATATGATGTCTACCCCCGGTGGGGAAGCAATTTGGGCTTTTAAATGTGATTGTGGTAGTGAAGTTGAACTATCACATTATACAGTTAGAAGTGGGCACACACAAAGTTGTGGGTGTCTTGGAATTGAAAGTCGTATTAAGCATGGCAGAACATCAAGAAACAACCCAGATCGTCAAGAATTCTATCGTGAAGCCCATAGAAAATGGGCATTAGCAAACCCTGAAAAAGTGATTGCTAATGCTTTACGTAGATCTGAAGCCAAGAAACTAAGAATACCAAGATGGTTAACTGATGAGCATTGGAATCAGATTGGGGCTTTATACAAAGAAGCCCAACGACTCACGAGAGAAACTGGTATTGTGCATCACGTAGATCATATATATCCATTACGCGGTAAAACATGTAGTGGATTGCACGTACCATGGAATATGAAGGTAATGGTTGGAATTGATAATCTACATAAAGCCAATAAACTACCTGAAGATATATGCTGAACTGTATGGCGACATACAGAAGTATCGGATAAAAAGCCGGTATGGTAACAAAATTGGAAGAAGCCATTATTGATCTGTTAGAATCAAGAGTAATGAATGCGGAAGACACGTTCATGAACGGTCGATAGGCCGTTGTAAAACTGGATGAATTGCTGGAAACTCTCTCAGAGACAATCAGCAGCCAAGCCACAAATGTAAGAACATACAAGTTCCTAGGGTTGTGGAAGGTTCAGAGACTAACAGGTGACGAAAGAATAATCCTGACACGAGCGTCCAGCCTTAGAAATAAGGAAGATATAGTCCAATCTGTGTGGCGACATACAGAAAGCACTTGATAAAGAGCAAGTGTAAAGAATATCGAAGCTTTCGCAAGGCGTGTATGGAGACGGAAGTGTCACCAATTCAGTTGGTGGTCTTCAGCTCTTAGTATCCGCAACACCTACATCAGGTGTTGTTGGAGGAATTGATAGGTCGGTATAATAGTCCATGCCGACTATAAACTGGATGAATTGCTGGAAACTCTCATTGAGACAATCAGCAGCCAAGCCGTAGATGTAGACCTTACAAGGTTCAGGGCTACGGAAGGTTCAGAGACTAACAGGTGACGAAAGAATAATCCTGACACGAGCGTCCAGCCTTAGAAATAAGGAAGATATAGTCCGAACTACATAGTGATATGTAGAAATACCTGATAAAGAGCAGGTATGATAACAAAGATTAAACTGTGCTGATCGTAAGCCATCAATTACAATAAGTTTTAAATATAGGAGTATAAAATGGCTGACGATGAAGTTGTGGAAATGATGAAATCCCTTACTGCTGCGACTAATAACTTTCATGTGGAAGTAAGACGGAGCTTTGCTGAAGTCAACCATAACATAGGAATTCTGAACTTACGTCTGACTGGTATAGAATCAAGGGTGGCCTCACTTGAAAACAGAGTTATACTGTTGGAGAGCAGGGTTGGATCACTTGAAGATGCAGTTAGGGGTTGGAGCAGGGTTCAGTAAAGCACAGTATATAAAATTGATGGACCTTCTGGCAAAACCAAGCCTGGTCTGCATCTGCTAATGGTAATACAACCCTTAGCTCAGCCAGCATCCTTCAACAAATGGATGCGCTGTGGGTGCAACTGGTGCGTGGACGTGATTACCCCGACCTGATCGTGGCTGATAACGTTACCTATAGGTATTACCTGAATGCTTTACAGAGCATTCAGCGTATTGGGCCTGAGGGACGTGCCCCAGACATGGCAGAGTATGGGTTTACTACCCTGAAGTATCTGCAGGCTGACGTCGTGTTAGATGGTGGCTTCCAGGGCTTCAGTACCGACCCACTGCCAGCGCAGACAGCGGCTGGTACAGCGGTTGGCGGGACTCCAAGCACAACTATGTATTTCCTTAATACGAAATACATTTATTGGCGTCCCCATGCTAGGCGTAACATGGTACCACTTGATCCAGATAGATTTTCCGTAAATCAGGATAGCAACTTGCAGTCCCACTTATGTTAATATTAAAAGCATAAGTTGCAAACTGGGTGAAACGGGGAAACCCTCAGTAATGAGACAATCCCGTACCAAGTCACTGATGTAAGGCTTACAGGCCCTAGGGCAGTGAAAGGTCTAGAGACTAGGCAGTGACGAAAGAATAATCTGCCCACGAGCGCCCGGCCCGAAAGGGATGATATAGTCCGAGCTATATGGTGACATATAGAAGTTGATCATAAATAGGTCAACGATAACATTTCTGGCGATGATACGGTTAATCGGGTGGGCTGGTAACATAGAAGAATCAGTTTACGAGTGCTGATTCGGTTGTGCCACTAAGCAGTAAGTAGAAATGCCCAGGGCTTAGATGGAATGTTGGCGAATTCGGTGGAAGCCCAGACCGGGTAATACCGAGCCAAGCAAGTAAGGTCCAAACTTACTGGGCGTGTGTAGAGAGCATGTGCCAACCCCGGAAGGGAAGATGTGCTCCGAGCTACCTAGGAATAGGTAGAGGCTAGCAGAAATGATTAGCCCCAAGTTGTAATATACTTGAGTAACAACTGCTGGACAGTAAGTAACTCGTTTTTGCAAGGAATATTGACGAGCTAACAGTATTGGGCTTGACCCAATACTGAAATCCAGTAACATACGGGGTCTCAGTAAAAGGGACCCCGTATGACTGGAAAACATCATGGTATGCATAACACTAGAGTTAATCATATCTGGAGACAGATGAAATATAGGTGTACAAGTCCAAACGCACCGGAATATAAAAATTATGGTGCCCGTGGAATTACGTATGACGAAAGGTGGGAAAGCTTTCAGAATTTTGTAGCAGATATGGGAATTCCAGATGATAAGTTGACTCTGGAACGAAAAGATAATAATAAAGGTTATAGTAAGGAAAATTGTTATTGGGCTACCTACAAAGAACAACAGAATAATAGAAGAAACAATAATAGATTAACAGCATTTGGACGAACACAAACATTAACTCAATGGTCTGAAGAAACTAGAATACCAATCAGTACCTTAAAAAACAGAATGTTTAGATCAAATAAGAAAAAGATGAGTTTTGAAGAAGCAATAAAAGCTGGTAAGTATGATCAGCAGCGCGGTAAATTAAAAGAGTAACTACCTTGGTGATTGAGGGAATACGCCTGGATCGCCGCAAGCATTCTTCATTTGATACCAAAGATACTGTTGAGGCGTAATCATACCTTGGGCTGTCCATTTATTAATTGAAGCCATATCAAATTGTGGGCATTGGGGTTGTTGAACTGATTTATTTTTCCGTTCACACCGTTCCATATCATATGCAGCTTGGCGGGCTTGTTCAGGCGTAATAGCCCCCATCCCTACCGCTTTAGCAAGTTGTTCCCGTGAGGCGTAGGGTGGTATGCAGGCAGCCTGCGAATTTGCCATCGTCACGCTCATTAGCAGCCCTATCGAAGTACAACTGAGTCTTATCATCATTACCTCATCTATATAGCGTGCCCATTTGACTTCTTAGGTTCCAAGGCAGCAACCCTTGCTGTCAGTTTAATCATTTCATCTTCAATGGCACCAATCTTATCGAAGATGATGGCCATCTGAATTGTGGTGCCTCTAGAAATGCTATTAGTTTCTGACACAAGTGCTTCAATATGAGACAATCTTGGCTCAAGTAATTTACCTACGGCAGAAGCAACTGCATTTATTTCTTCATTTGTCATAATTACCTCCTTAGTGATAAGGTTGAATGTTATGCAAATTAGTGTAATATTACAAACTTAATCTTTGATTAGTGAGTGCCTTTAAATGAGTAGTCTACTCCTTGGTGGTGTCTTACCTATCAGATGGCATTGGGAGCCAATAGATAGCTTTTACTCAGAAATTATTGTTAATTGGTTTGATATAGAAGTTGATATTAATGCTGAATTGAAAATGCCATTACTCTGTCAAATCTATGGGCATAGACGACGACATATTGTTAGTTACCTTGATGAATCTAAAGATAGACGTGATGCTGAGATTACCTTCTCAATTTATGGTTCCCCTGGGGCATGTCCTTAAACCTAAAAACTGGTGATGCTCTAAAATATATAAAAGATAATATTTTGAATAAACCCTTACCACTGATACATAAAACCCATCAGCAAACGGGGTTAACTCAATGTTAAAGCTCACCAAAACCTTGGTCATTGGAGTCATCTTTTGTGGTTTAACAGCCGCTCATGGGCAATATAATCCTAACTATAGACCCTATTACCCACCAGTTCCTCAGACCCAGAATGATTACTATCCACCAATTCAGCAACCTAGACGTAACCAAAGTTCTGATTTAAGTTATAAGTGTGCCAGGGCCAGCCAACTTATAAAGAATAATGACTGTGGCCCTCAGGGATGTGATATAGGTTATTGTATTGCCCTACAACATGGTTGTAGGATAAATAACTGGGGACATTCTTGTTCTCAGACTTATAGGTAATTCAGTAGCATTCATACTATAAATGCAAGGTAAGAACATTAATGGAAAGTTTTCTGCAAATTAACATTGGACAGATTTTACAAATCGTAATTGTATTGATTGGGTTTGTAATCATGTTCCAAAAGCTTAGGGATGATTTAAAACATCAAGGGACACGCTTAGAAAAAGTTGAAAATCAATTGATACAAGTGCAGGCTATAGTAGTAGCAGCAGCCCGTCAAGATGAACGTATAGCCGCTATGGATCAACGGATGCTGTCACAAGGGTCAAGAATTGATTCTACAGCATCTATTTTGAATGGACGATTAGAAGCTATTAATAATATTGTTTCAGGGCATACGGCTCAGTTGAATAGTTTCTCACAACACAACAAATCATGAAGAATTTTAATGCCTTTCATTCCTACTATGCAACCTGTTCAGTCTCAGGCATTACCGCCTCAGCATCCGCTTGCACCGTCCAATCAGGCTAATGTGGCCAATGCTCTGAAAGCCCCTCAAGGGGCAGCCACAGCTGCTGATGATCTTACCAAGGCCATGACTAAGCCTGGAAATAACACCCTATTCTCAGGTTTATTTGGTAACCCATCGACAGGGTCAATCCAGCAGCCCAATGCTCTGTTACCTTATGGTGCTAATTGGAATGGAGCACCAACTGGTACAGACTCTACCTTAAACCTTTTAGGTGATTAAAGGAGCAGTAATTATGAGTATTCGTTGTAAAATGCGGCTTGATGGTGTTTACGCCCAGATTTGGGGTGGGGCTAAAGCAATCTTCAGATGCGAATACGATCCTACACTTTGCGAAGAAGACCAGACCTTCCAGAAGGCAACGCCAACTGGGATGGCTGAATATCAAATCGATAATCCAAAGGCGGCTGAACAGCTTGTGATTGGACAATGTTACTATGTAGATTTCACACCTGTACCTATTAAAATTTAATAGGTCTAGATTTATGAGTGTGATTAATGTCTAAAGTATTAAAGCCGCCAACTATTCCTAAACCTGAGAAGATATATTCTAAGGGCAATCCAACCAAGGGGGTTAACAGGTCTAGATTACAGGTTCCAAAGGGTCCCCCTAAGCCCCCTAAAACTACATCTTTCAAACCACAAAAAGTGTCACTATCTATGGTTAAACCACAGACAGTTAAAGTGACAAAGACTACAAAATCTGGTTGATCTTAAGTAGGAAGATCAATAAGGTAATGAGAATATAACCCCTTAACCTATAGAGTCATTATAATGAATGTACTTTCAGACGAAAAAAACCCACGTCTTATGAAGTCTAAGAAGAAAGTCAGTGATCTAACTGTTGAATTGGCCAAAGCAATTTCAGAATTAGAAGAGGTCATGGCTGACGTTTATTATAAGCGTGCCTTTGATGACGGGGTAGAATGCGCTAAAGAAGAAATAAATAGGGTTCTGAAGTTAAATGATCCTGTAGAACCTGTTTCAGGTAAGTCTTATGTCTTAACTGAAGTTGATAGGATCATGAATGATAGTATCATGTCTTATATCACTGATAATTCAGGGTTAAGAACTGTTGATATTACAAATAAGGTAATAGCTCTACCTGTTAAGCCAGCTTTGACTGAGAAATCTATTAGGTTGGCCATAAACCGGCTTAAAACTTTAGGTAAGATTGAGGATAAAGCAGGGCGCTGGTACTTAACCGGTTCCAAGCCCCCAGCACAGGATTATAGAGTTATGAGGTATTTAGAAGATGGATCTAAGTACTTAGCAGCAGATATCATTAAGTAGGATTATGATAGGGCTGTGACCGTCCGGCGTAACTCTACCCCTCCAGGTGCTTCCATAGATTACGAAATAGGTGTTAAACCCTAATCCCGGACGGTCACACGGATCAAATGGCACAGCCCGATCAACCCCCTAACCCTGTAGCTACTTTACAGGGGTTATTCCCTGCTTATCAGGCCCCGTCTAGCCCGCTACAGGCTGCACAGCATGGGTTTCAGGCTATAGGGGCAGGTCTACCTCAGCCTAGTTTTATGAAGCCTACCCATGTTAGACCTAATTCAGTAGGGTTTACACCAGGGCAGACCCAATCCTTGAATACTTTATCAAGCGCAAATTTACCGACTTTATTACAAATGTTAGGACGTAGATAAATTTACCTATAAATGAAGCTATGAAGTGGATAATAAAGCTTGATAATTAGGTGTATGTAATGCTACAAGCAAGTTTATGGGATGAAATTCATAGGAATATTTCCTGGGGTACAATCCCAGGAATGGAATTTCTAGCCTTTATGGCTGAACATTATTGGGGAAGCTCAGGTTTAAAATTTCTTGATTTAGGATGTGGAACCGGGTCTAGTTCTATATTTCTTGTCAATAAAGGGTTCCAAGTCACAGCAGTTGATATCTCAAAAGTGGCCTGCGATACATTATATCACAATATTATTGATGAAAAGAAGCATTTAGTTAAAATCATATGTTCTGATATATTAGATTTAGATTTAAAAGAAAATTCTTTTGATTGTATTATAGGAATTGGAATATTTGATTGCCTTGAATTAGAACAATCTAGTATTCTATTTGATAGAATCAAAAAATGGTTACGTCCAGAAGGACGTTTGTTTGGTCGGGTTTTAGCCAGCAAAATACCTGAAGATATAAAAAGGGGAAACACTAGAACTAGGACTTATTCAAGTTCTGAGGTATTTGCCTTATTAAAAGAATATAAGGGGGTTATTAAAGCAAATACTACTTATGTGTCGGTTAAAGCATTTCCTATAACAAGTTGGATATTTGAAGCAATACCAAAGTTAGGGGATGAATAATGGGTCTTAATGCAAGAAGATTGTTACAACCCAGTAATTACGATGATTTTGTATCTATCGTAGATTTATTGGGATCTCAGAATTATATTTTCTATGTACCAGGATATTGGGTAATAAACATTAATCCAGAATTAGATATAATTATATATACTGTTGGTGGTACGTTTACTCAAGAAGTAGTAACAGCGCATTTTCCAAATGCAATACAATTTCCAATTGGTTCTAGGATTCCTAGTGTGAATTCTGATTCCCTAGCAATTTTTTATGATTATACACAATTCAAAACAGTTGTATCAACTATTAATCTTGGGGGTAGAGTAGTCACTATAACTGCCAGTGCTTTTACATGTGCTCTATATGGATCTGATGGTACTTGGAATATTCAATATTCTACAGAATCACAACCAACATTGGGACAACCAAGTTCTTTTATAATGGACTTCCCAAATGCAATAGCATTAACAGGGGGAAGCTTACCATAAGGTAAACAACAGTTGTATTACAAATGTTAGGAAGGAGATAGACCAATGCTAGGAACTCTTATTGGTTTAATCTTTTTCTGTATCATTGCAGGGGTCATCCTCTGGGGGCTACAAGAGCTAGTTAAAGTAGTTCCATTAGGTGAGCCATTCAGAACAATCATCAGAATTCTGTTTGTTATTATAGTTGTAATAATTGTTATCTATGTTGCTCAGATATTATTAGGTTTGGCTGGCATACACACGAACGCATTTCACTTATGAGGCTATGATGAAGAAATTATCTATTACCCTGGTGGCATTAGCTCTGGGAACTACTCAAGTTCACGCTCAGACACAGACTACAGCATCGGCTGTAGAATCAAGTCATGTATTCTGTGCTTCTTCATGCAATATTTATGGGGGACAGATTAATAATACAAATGCAGCATCAAGATGGGTTATGTTATTCGATGCGACTACTGCTCCAACTGGTGGTGGGGCAGCTATTACAGGATGTACTAACGCAGCAGCTTCTAGGCCATGTGTTCTAAAGTGGTACCAAATTGGAGCCATAAGTTCTTTAGGGGTCACGGATTTTTTAATGTTTAATGGGGCTAGTCGTATTCCAACTAAGACAGGGTTTGTAGCTGTCTGTTCATCTACAGGGCCATTTACATTGACTTATGCTGTTGATTGTACGTTCTCATTTGAGGTATTAGCCCCATGAAGAAGTATATCTTAATCTTTCTTAGCACTGTTAGTATTGGTGTAATAACAACTTCTTATTTAGCCAGAAGTGAATTCGCTAATCAGAGCGTTGCCAGTACAACACCAAGTGTTACTACTCAATATTTTACGACTAGTGCCAACAGTACTTATACCCCGAATGCCAACCTGCTCTTTGCTATTGTAGAATGTGTAGGGCAAGGTGGTGGTGGTGGTGGGGCCGCTGCACCTGTTACGGCTGGCGCCTCTTCAGGTGGTGGTGGTGGTGCAGGTAGTTATTCGCGGGTAAGGCTCACTGCTGCTCAGATAGGGGGATCTCAAGCTACCACTAATACTGCGGCTGCTAATGGTGGTGCTACAGGTGCTAATCCTGGCACATCTGGAAATAACACGTCTCTTGGAACTCTTTGTGTAGCAGTGGGTGGATCAGGTGGCGGTAGTGGAGTAGCTAATACTGGTGGCGCTGGTGGCGCTGGTGGTGTTGGAAGTTCTGGCACAGGTGATTTTAAGATTTCTGGTACGGCAGGAGGGGCTGGGTTTAGTGCTACTGTTAATTCAGCAGATGCTCCATCTGGATACGGGGCGGGAGGTCCTTGGGGTGGTGGTGCTGCTGGTGTAGATGCTACTGCGGGTGCTGTTAATGGTACCGCTGGTACTGCTTGTGGGGGTGGTGGTTCTGGTGGTGAATCTGAAGGTGTTACAGCAGCTACTGCCACAGGCGGATCTGGAGGTAATGGTTGTATCTTAATTACAGAATACAACTCAAAATGATAATTAAGGGGTTAATAAATGTCATCTAGGTTGTATATAACGTGCTGGAGAGATATGGCTCGAGATTCGACGAATCAGCCTGTGGGTGCTCCTATGGCACCCCCTTTGGCTGAGGCTTATGTAGAAATTACTCATGAATCTAGAGCCAGTGGGCCTTTCCCATCTTATACGAACTTCATTTGTATACGAACGGAAGCAGATTGTGCAATTTCTTTCGGTGAAAACCCTGTTGCTGACCCTGAATATCATCATATAGAACCTGGGAACGTTTATTTTATGGTGTACACGCTGGGCACCGCGTCGCTGTAATTGGATTAGCTCCGGAATTGCTTCCTGAAGTAGAAGAAACATCCCCTGTTATGGAAGAAACACATGCCAGCGATGATGAGCACACGCCGCCAGCAGAATCTAATTGATTTCCTTGCTGACACTGCAAAAGCACAGTCTGTCATCGCTGCTCATAAAGAGGCAGTGAATGCGCATGCACGTGCTTCTGAGGATTATAAAAAGCAAAAGGCTGATACATTAAAGGTTTTAGATGATTTAAAACAGAAACAGAATGATCATGATGTACGTGAACAACAATTAGATGAAAGACATCAGGATTTAGACATATTAAGTGGGCAACTTAATCAACAAATAAAGACTTATAATGAGAAATTAAGTCAACTTGATGAAGAACACAAAGAACTTGAACAAGAATATAGAGATAAACAACAAATATTAAGTGAAAAGAATCATGATTTAGATGTCAGTATAAAAGAAGCTAAGCAAAAACAGAACCAACTTGCTTTAAAGGAAGAAGAACTTGCGGAATTAAGTATTGTTCTGAAAGGTAAAAGGGAATCTGTTGTTCAACGGGAACAGGCTATACTGGATTTTGCTAACCTATTACAGGGTTAGAATTTAACATGGCTCTTATTTCCCCAAATATATCAGTCTTTGATGAGAATAATCTGCATATCATTCAATGGGGTCCCGCCAAATTTGGCGATACGTTTAAGCCTATATCAAGAGGTGATATTGTTGATAGGTCTATTCAATGCGATGGGACTTTTGGTGTTGGGACCGTAGTCAATATTCAGGGATCAAATAATGCGATATCAACAACTAGTGGGAATTATTATAATCTCACAGACCCATTTAGTAATGTTATCGCAATGACTGCCCCTGGTATTCATCAGATAACTGAAGTGACCTCATGGATGAGACCGTTTATAGCTTCTGGTGATACTACAGAACAAATAACTGTTACTGTTTGTGCCAGACGAAGTTTCAAATAGGGGACGAAACGTAAAGTGGCGACCCATACCCTTCAGTTTGGATATGGAACATTCGGCAGTCCCGTAGATTTTACGGGTGTTGCTGCGAGCTTCAATGGCGGCGGCGGTCCATCACCTTCCCTTACTTATATAGGCCGCACTGAAGCTGGTAGCGGTATGTCTGCCACAGGTGTTTCTATAGGGACCGCTGGGGCTAGCAGGCGGGTGATAGTTGCCGTCTCTATGATCCAGAGCGGGACTACGGCAGTCACTGGATCGATGACAATTGCGGGTATATCCGCGACTAAGGTTGGTGAAGTCACAGGTGCAAACGACGGTAACGGGAATTCATGCTATTCCGGAATTTTCTATGCCGATGTGGCAGCGGGGACAACGGCCACAATCACGTTCTCAGGTCCCGCGTCACCTTTCGATTGTACCTTTTGGGTTTATACGGCTGCTATTGCCGGGAATGCAATTGATACGTTCTCAACGGCGCAATTTGGTACGACACCACCGGCAAGCCCGGCAAATTTGAGCTTGGATGTAACAACTAGTGGATGCGTCGTAGTCGTAACCAATATATACAATTTGAGTAGCATTGCTTCTATTTCCTGGACGGGGGCTACACAGGACAATTCAGGTAGCTTATATGGTAGTGATACGCGGCAGGTAGCCCATTACATAGATCCTAGCAGTGGATCCACTGTTGTATTCCGCAGAACTCTTTCATCAATTGGCACACGCGTTGGATCGCGTCAGATGATGGTATAAATGGCAGTTCTCAAGCAATCGACTACCTACACTAGAATGTTCCTTATGGTCCAGTCATCGGACCATATTACTGGACTCACTGGTGCAACACCGGCAGTCACTATTAGTAAGGCTGGCGGATCATTTGCTTCTGCTGGGGGAACTGTAACTGAAGTTTCCAGTGGTTGGTATAAGATTGCTCTGACTACAACTGATACCAATACACTTGGTGATCTTGCTTATCATATCACTGCTGCATCTGGTGACCCAACCGACTTTGCTGATCAAGTTGCAGCCAATATCTTGGGTGACACACTACCAGCTAATGTAACGCAGTGGAATGGAACCAATGTTTCTAGCCCTGCCACAGCAGGTATTCCTGATATTAATGTTAAGAATATCAATAATGTGTCTGCTTCTTCAATTACAACGATAAGTGCCAATCAAGGGACTACTCAACCAATCAACTTCACAGGCACAGGGGCTAGTGCTCTGGTGAAGTCTGATACTGTAGATATTGCAGGCTCTGCTGTATCTACTTCAAGTGCACAGATAGGAGTCAATTTAGTTAATGTGGATGGATCAGCTCTTAGCACTCATGCTACTGGAATGATTCCAGCTGATTTAAGGGATATTGTTGGTAGTGCAGTATCAACGACATCAGCACAACTTGGTACTAATACTGTTTCAATCAATGCTGTTTCTACTTCGTCAGTTACGGCGATTAGTGCTAATCAAGGGACTACACAGCCTATTAATTTTACAGGCACAGCAGGATCTGCCCTAGTTAAATCAGATATTATAGATATAGCAAGCAGTGCTGTATCTACTTCAACTGCCCAGATTGGAACTAATACAGTTAATTGGGGAACAACAGCGGTTGGAAGTATACCCCCTGATGCCACTTTCATACGGTCTGGGACTGCACAGGCTGGTGGGGCTACAACAATCACATTAGATTCTGGTGCTTCGTCAACAAACAATCTA
>Ga0137410_10000082_pt1 | contig 63244 bp, 60 predicted proteins | sample CZODoug1_16funga_FD_108878 | JGI IMG/M metagenome (GOLD analysis project Ga0137410, IMG submission 108878) | Vadose zone soil fungal communities from Angelo Coast Range Reserve, California, USA - CZODoug1_16fungal (Illumina Assembly) | ecosystem: Environmental > Terrestrial > Soil > Vadose zone... | reverse complement strand
TGCTCCACCACCACTTCACCGGAGGATTTCAAGCGCGTCGTTGTCACTCGTTCTAGGGCGATTTCCCGACTCTCTTCCCCAGCGCGCGGGTCTTGGTCTTGCATAGCAGCCAATCCTCGTGCCTATTGTAGCGCTGTTTGCACCGCCGGCTCAAACCGGCCCCCTATCTAGCGGAGGAAGCGTCCCATGAAAAAAGATTCCAAGCCGGCTGACGGCAAACCCAAAGCAACTCCAACAAAAACTCCCGTGGCAAGTTTCCAATTGTCGCCTACTGCCGCCAAGCCCATTACGGTTCAGCACCACAACGTGCCGCCTCCTAACGTTAAACGCGAACGAATACACGCCCGTCGCTTGTTACGGCGCGTGGCAGAAGGCCAGGAGCGCGATTTCCATAGCCACACCCGGGAGGTTGGCTATCACTTGCAGATGGCGATGCCCATGGGTCGGCGGGATACTACCGATGACTTAGTGCTGGTCGTCAATTCCGAACTGCCCCAGCCTGGAACGCAACAGCTGGCCTCCAGCGTAGGGGAGCCCAGCGTCGCCGCGAAAGACAACGTCGTGATGTACACGGGAAACTGGTATGCCGCCCGCTCCATCGATGGCGGACAGACGTTCCAATACATCGATCCCTTCACGGCTTTTCCGGATCCGCCGAATCTCGGCATGTGTTGCGACCAGGTGGTCAACTACATTGCGTCGATCGACACCTTTGTATGGCTTCTGCAATACGGGCCGAAGTCCGGACCCGATATCGATAACATCCAACGGCTCGCCTTCGCCAAGACCGCGGACGTGGCGGCGGGCCGGTGGCGTCTCTTCGACATTACGACTCAGAGCCTGGGCCTAGGTGGATTGTTTCTCGATTTTCCGGATCTCGCCGTCGGCGCCAACTTCCTTTACGTCACCTCCAACGTATTTGACGCCCAGGGCCGGTCGAAGGGCGCGGCGTTGGTGCGCATCCCCATCGCCGACATCGATAGCGGCAACATGAACGTCGAACGCTTTGTTACGCAGGACTTCGACAGTCTTCGTGTCGCCCAGAATTGCAAGAACAAAGCTTTCTTTGCAGCCCATTCCGATACCAGCACCCTTCGGCTGTTTACGTGGGACGAGGGACAGCCCGCCCCCACCTCAATCGACGTGGGTGTGGCGCGCTGGATCGGTGGCATGGGGTATCAGTCCCGTACGCCCGATGGCCAGCGCTGGCTCGATCGCGTCGATCCCCGCATAACCGGCGCTGCTCTGGCAGGAAACGAATTGTGGTTTGCCTGGTCGGTGGACCAGAATTCCAATCACCGTCCCCAACCCTTTGTGCAGATCGCCCGGATTGACGCCACGAATCTCACTTTGCTCGAAAACATCAATGTCTTCGATCCCGATTCCGCCATCGCCTATGGCGCGCTCTCTTCCAACGCGGACGACGAAGTAGGTACCTCGTACATGATCGGCGGAGGAACCCGCTTCCCCTCGCACATGGTGGCCATCCTCACCCCGACCCGCAAGGACATCATTACGGCTGTCGGCGATCGAGCCCCCGCGGACTCTCAGTGGGGCGACTACCTCACCGTACGTCCCATATTCCCGCTCGACAAGAAGCTTTTCGCCGCCACCGGCTACACGATGAAGGGAAGTGGAGACGGATCGAACCGGGACTCCACCCCACGTTATGTAGTGTTTGGTCGCTCCGGCGTCGCGCAACCCGGACCAACGCCCGTCCCCGACCCAGGCACTCCTCCACCGCAGCCGCCCGTACCTCCCGGACTGCCGCCAGTTACTCCTCCGGTTGACGGCGGAACCGTCACCGACGTCAATACGCTGCCCATTGTAAGCACCGAAGTAGCAAACAAGATTAAGATCGCGGCGGGCTTGGGCGCAGTCGCACCGCAAGCAGCCCCGAGGATTGCGGCTCGGCCGCTTCCCGAAGCCGACAAACCAGGCGTCGAGCGCTGGCCCGTCAAGACCGGACAAGATCCGGACCGCTCCAAGGTCGGCAAGAACATTATCGCCGGAGTCGATCTCGGAGCGGGCATTGTCGAGGCTACCGTGGAAGAACTCGTCAGCCTTCCCCGGCCTCCTGGCATGGAGGTTGCGACCCAGGATCCACCCCAGTTCCAGAGCGTCAGGGATGGGGTTACGGAAATCACGATCTGGAGGGTGGCGGCGACCATCATCGCTTTGAAGCACGAGAAGGATGGTGACTACCATCTCGTGCTCCAGGGCCAGACCGGCGTAACTATGGTCGCCGAAATCCCGACCCCGACCACCGTGTTCGTCGGCGACAGCCCGTGGCTGGACAACATCAAACAAGCGCGCCAGGAGATCGACGGTACCATCGTCAAGCACCTTTCTCCCGCCGCCTTTACTCTGTGGAATGACAAGTATGTGCCGCTCGGATCCTTGCCCTCCCAGTTGCGCGAAACCGCAAGTCCGGCGCTATCGTTTCGAACACCGGAGGAAGGTTCGGCAGCGACACAACCGCTGTTCGCAACCCGCCTCAATCCCATTCCGGTCAAGATTACGGGCGTGGGCTTCTTTGACCGGGCCCACGGCGCGACCGGGGCTGCTCCGAACGTGATTGAGCTGCATCCCGTGTTGAAGGTTGATTTCGGCGCGTGATCAAGGCGATGAAAAAAGCTGGGAAAGAGAGGATCGCTTGAGTACCGAGTTGACGCCTTTAACCTTCGGCTACATAGTGCTGGTGGCATTTTGGACAGTACTGGTTGCCGAACTTGTGGGCGACAAGTCGATTTACACAATCGCCTCGCTGGCGTTCCGCTACCGCGCCCGCGTGGTGATCACAGCTATCACGGCGGCCTTCGCATGCAAAATGCTGGCCGCCGTTTTGCTGGCCCGACTGCTCGTTCACTTCCAATCCCAATGGACCGACATCCTGAGCGCCATCGCTTTTTTCCTGTCGGCCTTCTTTCTCTGGTTCAAGGAACCTGAACCACTCCGGAAGGAGCGAGCAGTGAGTCCCGGTTGGTGGCGAGCGGCGATGGTTTCCTTTGCATCAATTTTTCTTACCGAGTGGGGCGATCCCAGCCAGATCGCTGTGGCCGCCCTGACCGTGAACTTGAGAATTTGTTCGTTCGGTTGGAAACTCTCGACGTCGGAGTACAAGCAATGCGAGAGCAGCACCTCCAGCCATTCGAGTTCTAGCACAGGAACTTGTTTATGAGACAAGCCCAGCGTTTTCAATACAGCGTGTGGGATTTCCCGTCCAGCAGCCTGCAGAAAAACGACCATGCTGGAGAGATATCCGGGGTCTTCAAGAATCTCTTCCGTGTGTTCGTCGGGCGTCGCAATCCATGGGTGAGTAAGGATCGCATCTTTGAATCCCTCGTTTGACCGGAGCCGCTCAACAAACGAGTCCACGACAGTGCGGAAATCCGAGATCACCTTCTGTTCTTTCTCGGTAGGCGTACTGAAGTAGACGTAATCCTGATGCGGACAGAGGTCACCTTCGAGCACCAATTCAGGGACCGAAACCTCCGCATCGACTGGTCCGCAAAGCTCTTCGTATCGCTGCCATTCGAACGGAGAAACATCGTAGGGCGGCGTTGCCGTCAGGGCAATTATCGTTGGCTTGTCGAGTTGCGCCGCTACGGAAGTCAACGTCTTCCACCACTCGGCGCGGAGATGGTGTGCCTCGTCGAGGACAAGAGCTCCGAACCTTGCTTCGGTGAATGCCTCGGGAAGCGGGATGTGCCCTTGAGCGCCGTGGTTAGCATCGGTGCCGTTGTTCAGTGGCTCGAACACGTGATTCTTAGAGTTACCGTTCTCCTCGGCTTCAACAGGCTGCGCTTGTTCCTCCGGTTCACCCGAGCAGAGCGCGTGCAATGCCTGATAGGTCGCAACTGTCAGAAACGCAGGACTCCTCAGTTCCGTGGAAACCCACGCGGGTCTGCCGCTGCCCGGAGGCAGGAAAAGATCGACAAGACGATCAACCCACTGATCTCGGATAGTGATCGTCGGTGCCAGCACCAAGGTGGGCTGATTCACCCGCTTTATCACTTCGAGACCCAGAACTGTCTTGCCCGATCCCGGCGCTGCTACCAAATGCAACCGTCGGTTTTGCAGGTACTCGCCAAGGTGACTCAATAGACGTGATTGATAAGCACGCCAGGTTTTTCGGAACGTCATTACGTCCGGGAGGGATGTCTCTTGCGTGTTGGCGGAAGCGGACGGCATGACCTGCTGAATTATATGTTTCGAAGGCGCAGTTCGGGGTTACTAGGTAACCGCCGTTGCCCGACCGTCCTTTGGCTTCGTTACCTGTCATGCCGCGCCGCTGCCTAGCGCCTTCCTAACCCTCTCCCACGTCACCTCCAGCGCCTCCGGAAGCACTCGCGTCTCGCCGATCACGCTGACGAAGTTCGCGTCCGCCACCCAGCGCGGGAGGATGTGCATGTGGATGTGTCCAGCCACCCCGGCGCCGGCGGCCTTTCCCAGGTTCATGCCGAGGTTGATCCCGTCCGGACGATAAAGGTCACGCAGAACGACCTCCATACGCTGCGTGAGGCTCATCATTTCCTGAGCGGCATCGGCGGGGAGCTTATGGAGTTCGTCCAGGTGGGCGTAGGGCACGATCATGACGTGGCCGTTGGTGTAAGGGAAGGTATTCAGGATGATGTAGCAGTGCGTGCCGCGGTGCAAAATGCTGGCCTTTTCGTCAGTTTCCTTGGGGGCATTGCAGAAGATGCAACCGGTAGCCGGAGCGGCGCCGCTCACGTAGGCGTAACGCCACGGGGTCCAGAGATAGTCCATGGCGGCAGGGTAGCAGAAGCTCGTGTAGGACGGACACTCCCGGCGTCGGGATGGTCGACTCCCGCTATAGACTCGGCCTCCGCACTCCGCGTATCTTTTCTGCTCAGTCCTTTACCCAGGGAGAACTTCTTCATGCAACGTTGTCACCGCGTTCTGATCGCGCTCTTCGCACTTTCCTCTCTTGCTCTTGCCCAGGCGAACAACCCCGAGTCTCTGAAACTCGATTCTGTAAAGAAAGAGGCGCTCGAAAAAGTTGATTCGCGCCAGCAACTCGTCCAGCAGATGGTGGACCAGATCTTCAGCTTTGGCGAACTAGGGTTCCAGGAAGTGGAGACGTCGAAGTATGTTACCGGCATCCTGGAGAAGAACGGATTCAAGGTGGAGCGCGGCGTGGCGGGTATTCCGACGGCGTGGGTCGCAACCTACGGGTCGGGCAAGCCGGTCATCGGATTCATCACCGACCTGGACTGCATTCCCCGGGCATCGCAGAAGCCGGGAGTGGCGTATCACGATCCCATGATCGAGGGCGCTCCCGGACACGGCGAGGGGCACAACTCCGGCATGGCCGTGAACGTCACGGCGGCGCTGGTGTTGAAAGACCTCATGCAGGAGCACAAGATCGCCGGCACCCTGAAAATCTTCCCAGGAGTTGCCGAGGAGTTGCTGGGCACGAAGGCGTTTCTGGTCCGCGCCGGGCTGTTTAAGGACGTCGACGTGGTATTGGGCGTACACGTTTCCGACGAGTTCGGCACCGGATACGGGCAGACCTTCGCGCCGCAAGGGCTGGTTTCGGTTCAGTACTTCTTTCATGGCAAAGCTTCGCACGCAGCTGGGGCGCCGTGGGACGGCCGCAGCGCGCTCGATGCCGTCGAACTGATGGACACGGGATGGAACTTCCGGCGCGAACATCTGCGGCTACAGCAGCGGTCACACTACGTGATCGTCAACGGCGGCGATCAACCCAACGTGGTGCCGTCCGAGGCCGGGGTCTGGTATTACTTCCGCGAAATGGACTACCCGCATATCCGCGAACTCTACGAACTCGGCGACACTATGGCGAAGGCCGCAACGATGATGACCGGCACCACCTTCACCAAGAAACTGGTAGGGTCGGCGTGGCCTCCGCATTTCAATAAAGTGATTGCCGAAGTGCAGCAGAAGAACATTGAAGCCGTCGGCATGCCCACCTGGGACGAGGCAGACCAGACCCTCGCCAAGGCATTGCAAAAAGAATTAGGGAAGAAGGAAGACGGACTAAAGGAAAGGGTCGAGGCCTTGAAGCCGCCATCACCCGAAACCGAGCAGGGCGGGTCGGACGATGTCGGTGACATTTCGTGGGTGGTGCCGATGGTGTATCTGCGATATCCGGCAAACATCCCGCATACGCCCGGCCACAGCTGGGCCGACGCGGTGGCGATGGCGACTCCGATTGCGCACAAGGGCTCCGCGGCGGGAGCGAAAGTACAGGCGCTCACCGCGCTCGACCTGATCCTGTCGCCCGAGACCTTGCAGAAAGCATGGGCATACTACAAAGACATACAGACCAAAGACCTTCAATACACGCCGCTGATTGCCACCGACGATCAGCCCGCGATCGACATGAACAAGGAGAAAATGGAGAAGTTCAGACCCGAGATGCGGAAGTATTACTACGACTCTACGAAGTACAAGACATATCTGGAGCAGTTGGGGATTCAATATCCAACGGTGAAGAAATAGCCGAGAGGGCCGACGATTGGGAACGGGAGGGCACGGCTTCAGCTGTGCCGCGAGCCTAGCCATCAAACCGCTCTAGGGGTTCAGAACAACGTTGTCGATCAGCCGCGTTGCACCGACGTAAGCCGCCACAGCCACCAGCGTCGGTCGCTCGACTTGCTCGACCCGATCAAGCGTATCGGGGTCGACGATTTCAAAATAATCCAGGCGAACCTGCGTTTCCTGCGCGAAGATCTCACTGGCGGCGGCGATCAGTCTTGTGGCACTTCTCTCGCCCACGCGAAGTTTATCCTCGACCCGCTGGAGTGAGCGACGCAACACAAGAGCTCGCATCCGTTCCTCGGCATTCAGATATGCGTTGCGCGAGCTCATGGCCAGCCCGTCCGGCTCGCGGACGATGGGACGGACCGCAATCTCCACCGAAAAATTCAGATCGCGTACCATCCCACGAATGACGGCGGACTGCGCGGCATCTTTCTGTCCGAAGAATGCAACGTCAGGTTCGAGGATGTGAAACAGTTTCGACACGACGGTGGTCACGCCGCGAAAATGGCCGGGGCGTGAGCGTCCGTCGAGCCTCTCGCTCAAACCCTCGACAACAACCCAGGTTCCGTCGCCTTTCGGATACATCTCTTCGGCGGAAGGCGCGAACAGGATCGCGACCCCTTCTTTTTCCAGAAGCTCACGGTCGCGCTCGAACGGCCGTGGATATCTGGCTAGGTCTTCCGTGGGGCCGAATTGTGTCGGATTGACGAAGAGCGACACGGCTACTGCATCACACTGGGCCTGCGCGGCGCGCACCAGCGAAAGATGGCCTTCATGCAGCGCGCCCATGGTGGGGACGAGTCCGAGGCGCTTGCCGTTCGCGCGCGTAATGCGGCACGCGGCACGCGCTTCGCCGACCGAGTAGTAAATATTCATTGTTTCGGGCGCGGGATTTCGGTTCCGGGCGCTTCGCGAATTTGGACCTTCAAGTTCTTTAACGTGCCGACTAGCAGGCCGCGGTTTTCGCGCAGCCGGATTTTTGCCTGTTCGGAATTGTCCCGTGGCGCCGCCTGGCTGAGGAGCACGACCCGTCCGTAGGGCCACGCGCTCTCGGGGAGCGAGACCAGTTCGGCTTCGACCTGCTCCAGTTCTAGGATGTGGACCTCGTGATTCTCCAGGTCGACCAGACCGATCCCATCTTCGCGGACGACCAACTGGGGATTCCTCCACTGCGCCAGATCTTCCAGCCGGGGGTATTTTGTGGAATCAGGTTCCGGAATGCGTTCGAGTCCGGTTTCTTGCGGCGTTGGTGCCGAGGTTTGCGGCGCCGGGGCCTCGGGCTTGGTGCAGGCCGCGAGAACAACAAGCAGGATCAGGGCGATAAAGGTTCGCAAAGGTTCTGTCTCCGCTCCGATTATCGCCGCAAAGCGCGTTTGCGTTGGAGTACCGTTTCGAGTGCCGCCTGCGTGTCCTTGGGCAAATGATACGACTCGGCGTCGGATGGGAACTGCCCTCGCGCCACGTCACCTTTAAAGGCCTCTACCGATTGCGTTATCAGGGCTGCGGCGTCTCCGTAGCGCCGGACGAATTTAGCCGGATGACTAAACGTCAGGTTAACCAGATCGTGGAAGACCAGCACCTGTCCATCGCAGTCCGGGCCAGCGCCGATGCCGATGGTCGGCGTTTCCACTTCGGCCGTGATCATGGCCGCCACTTCGCGCGGAATGCCTTCCAGGTAAATACACGCTACTCCAGCGCGGTCGAGGGCGACCGCGTCGCGCATCAGTTGCTCGATCGCATGCAGCGTTTTGCCTTGCACCTTGTAGCCACCCATCATGTTGACCGATTGCGGCGTGAGTCCGATGTGCCCGGCGACTGGAATCTCGGCGTCAATCACGCGGCGGATCACATCCACCCGCTTTTCGCCGCCTTCCATCTTGACCGCTTCCGCTCCGGCCTCTTTCACAAAGCGCGCCGCGTTGTGGACGGCCTCGTCAGTGGACTCGTGGTACGAACCGTAGGGCATGTCCGCGATGAGCAGCGCATCTTTCACACCGCGATGGACGGCACGAACGTGATGCAACATCTCGTCCACCGTAACCGAGAGCGTGTTCTCGTATCCGAGCATGGTCATGGCCAGCGAGTCGCCGACCAGCACAATGTCAATCCCGGCTTCGTCGACCAGACGCGCGGTGGCGTAGTCGTAGGCAGTCAGGCAGGTAATGCGATCGCGGTGAAGTTTCTTTTCACGAAGAGTTGCAGTAGTGATCTTGCGGCGGATTTCGCCGATGGGCGTGAGACTCACGATGTCCTCCAGTGCCCCTCCGCAAACTGGACGGATAGAGCCTGTACGCATCTTGGATGATGCTGCTGGGGGTATTGTAGCGGGGAATGCGTCGTTGGTCGATGGGCGCAGGCGAATCTCAACCTCCCACCCAAGCGTATCCCATTTGACATAGGACCGTGAAGGCCGTATTATTGGTCGTGAGGAACGTGTTCGTGGCCTACGAAACATTTGAGCGAAGATCCGTGAGGGTTGTGGAGACTTCTGTGACCGTTAGTCCAGCCGGGCGGATAGTTCTAAATGCAGCCTCATCCAGGGCCTTCGAAGAGGCCGGCGTCAAGGCCGTACGAATCCTCTGGGATAAGGAAAAATTCGGGATTGCATTGCAGGCGGCTCGAAAGGGCGATCAGAACGCCTACTCAATTGTATTCGGAGGGGGGTCTCGATCCTCAACTGTCACAGCGAAGGCGTTCCTCCAATACATTGGTTGGTCCTCTGATAAGAGCCAAACAGTCCGCGCGAGATGGAATGCACAGCAGAAAATGCTCGAAGCCGAACTCCCGGCTCGCTTCGTCAATATCCGCGAGCAGAAACAAACTAATCCGGAGAAGAGTACTGATTCCTAGACTATGGCAAGCAGAGGCAATCGCGACTTGGAGCGCCGCATCGACGGATTCTATGCCGTCTGCGAAAAGATTCTGCTGCGGACTCTGATCTTCGGGTGCTTCGTTCTCGAACTCAGCAGATTTGCTAGATGGTTATGGCGGTAGTTACGTGTTTGAGCCATGATTTCAAGATATACAGAACTCTTCAAGTCTTCACCGGACGCGGCAATACTTGCAGTGTATGGACTTGTTCACTTGGTCCTGCTGTTAGCCAGGGAAATTGTGACACAGGTGAAGACATTGCTTCGCAGCTTGGGCGTCAAGTAGAAATCGGAGACAAGGGAGTCATCTTCACTTCGACAAAGCGTTCAGCGTGTTGCGATAGCGAGACATGATCTGCTTCGCCTTGGTCATTTCCTTCCCGGCCTCGGGATCGTGGGAGGTGAGCCAATAATTGCCGTCCCGGATCTCAATCAGAAAGAGTCGCTCCCCGTTGCCGGCCTGCAAGCGGTTGATCACTTCTTTCGGCAGAATGACGCCGAGCGAGTTGCCGAACTTGCGAATTTTGAGTTCAACCATGCTGTCTCCGTTGTTATTGCAGTTGTAATGACAGTGACGCGATCGCGCAAGGCACTCTTGTATATAGAACTATTTGGCACTACAATAGACGACAAATGTCATCTGAACTCCAGTCCGTAGTACGAGAACTTGGCGGGAAGCGTGTGCTGGGACGTTCCCTCACGAACGATGGCGACTTGCGGGAAGCGATCCGCGAAGGGTTCCCGCACGCGGTGCTGGAGGAGTTGATGCGCGCTTCGGGCTTGACGCTCAAGGAACTGGCCGATGCGCTCGACCTGTCGGTGCGTAGCTTGCAGAGGCGACGACGCGGTCGGCTCGCCCGGTTTGAATCGGACCGCCTCTACCGGATGGCACGACTACTGGCTTTGGCCCGCGAAAGCCTGGGAGATGGCGCCCGCGCGAACCGCTGGCTCAAGCGCGCCAACCGCGCTCTGGGCGGAGTGGCTCCGGTGACTGCACTGGACACCGAACTGGGCGCGCGCCAGGTGGAAAATCTGCTGGGCCGTATTGCTCACGGTGGCATTAGTTGACGCGAGTCTTTCGGGTACTGCGCGCGGCCTATGCGCGCACTCCCTTCGACGGAGAAGGTGCTTATCAGTATGGCGGGCGGTGGTCCAGTGCGGGCACACGGATTGCTTACGCTTCGGAGCATCAATCGCTGGCCATGCTGGAATATTTCGTTCACCTGGATCCGGAGGACTCTCCCGACGATCTTGTTCTGGCCACGGCCGACGTTCCCGACAACTTGTCGCGTGCGCGGGTTGCGCCCTCTGGGCTACCTGCCAATTGGCGTGAGACTCCCGCGCCGCCAGAACTAGCCCGGATCGGCGACGAGTTCGTGCCAAAGACGGGAACTTGTTTGCTCCTAGTGCCGTCCGCCCTCGCAGCCCAGGAAAATAACTGGTTGATCAATCCGCAACATCCGGAGTTCAGTCAGATCGTGCTGAATCCACCGGAGCCGCTTCGGTACGATACGCGTATGTTGGGTCGCAGTCCGCGCCGGAAGAATCCAAGCCATTGATTGCGTGACAGCAACTACGCGCTGGCCGCTTCCTGGCTCCCCAGTGGAAGGAAGTATTGCGTACCCTTGATGGGCGCGGAGACTTTCTTCAGCAGTTCCTGGAGGTCTTCGTTGCGATCCACGAAGTCGATCTCGGAAGTATTCACGATCAGCAGATCGGATTGCGTGTAGTGAAAGAAGAAGTGTTCGTAGGCTTTGACGACCTCCATCAGGTAGTCCTCGCTGATGGCCTTTTCGCCGGGCGCGTTTTTCTTCTTGAGCCGCTTCTTCAGCACATCCGGCGTGCCTTGCAGATAGATGACGAGGTCGGGCGTGGGAAGCTGTTCGCGGAAATGATTGAAATAGCGGTTGTAGGTATCGAGTTCCTGGTCGTTAAGGTTGAGGCATGCGAAGAGTTTATCTTTTTCAAAAATGTAGTCGGCGACGATCGTCTTGTTCGAACGTGGGCCGAGATCGAGAGCGCTGAGCTGCTGGAAGCGGCGAATCAGGAATGCGAGTTGGGTCTGAAAAGCGGCTCCAGGCGCGCCGTCGTAAAAGGCCTTGAGAAATGGATTGTCTTCCGGCTCAATAACGCGCTGGGCCGCCAGACGCTCTCCGAGAACCTGCGCCAGCGTGCTCTTGCCGACGCGAATCGGACCTTCCACTGCAATGTAGCGGGGCAGTTCGAAAAGCTTGGCCATGGGAGGACGTGAGCAGAATATATGGCTTCGTCCGAGTGTGCAATTAGGAAAGCAGATCAGAGGTGAGAGGTCAGATTGCAGAGGTAGAATCTTAGCGAATCAGCAATGTAGATCGTTTGCGCAGGGTTTTCACCTCTGCAATCTGACCTCTCACCTCTGACCTGCCTTTGGGTTCCATTTACAATTTGCCCATGTTTTCCGCTTTACTCGGACTGGGCGCTGCCGCGGCTGCTTCGGTGGCGGGGTATCAGTCGATGGCGCCAACTGCGCGGTGGTATGGCCGCACGTTCACCGGACTGGGGCGTGCGAGCAAGCAGATTGCGCTTACTTATGATGATGGGCCGAATGATCCGCACACGCTGCGTTTACTGGAAGTGCTGGCTCGGCACGATGTGCGTGCTACGTTTTTCATGATTGGACGCTATGTTCGTCAGCGGCCGGACATCGTGCAGGAAGTGGCGCGAGCGGGGCACGTGATTGGGAATCACACGATGACGCATCCGTTGCTAATCTTCGCATCGGCGGCGCGGACTCGGATGGAATTGGTCGAATGCCGAGCCGCGTTGACGGATGCGGTGGGAGAGCACTCCAATCTGTTTCGTCCGCCGTTTGGAGGAAGGCGTCCGCGGACACTTCGAATCGCGTGCGAACTTGGCTTGGTGCCGGTCATGTGGAATGTTACGGGCTATGACTGGAACGCGCCGCCGGCGGCGAAGATCGAGAGCAAAGTTGAGCGGCAGATAAAAGGCGGAGACGTGATCCTTCTTCACGACGGCGGGCATAAGGCGATGGGTGCGGATCGCGGGCAGACGGTGATGGCGACGGAGAATGTGATCCAGCGGTACAAAGATCATGGCTTTGAGTTTGTGACCGTGGCAAAAATGATAGGTGCCGTCTAGGTTGTGTCGGGCGGACACTCTTGTCCGCCTGCCGACAGCATCAAGAATCCCCGCCAGCATTTCCAGAGTAAACAGTTGTCGGACAAGAGTGTCCGACCCACACGGGCCGCTATGCGTGCGCCATCGCAAATGCCTGTTTCGCGGCGGCAATAGTTTGTTGCGCATCATGTTCGGTGTGCGTCGCGCCCATGAATGCGGCTTCAAACTGCGAGGGCGGCAGGTAAATTCCGTTTTCCAGCATGGCCCGGAAAAATCGTGCGAAGGCCTCCGTGTCGGACTTGGCCGCCGAGGTCCAATCCGTGACGGGGCCGGGCGCGAAGAACCACGTGAACATCGATCCCACGCGGTTGTGGCACATGGTGACGCCAGCATTTCTCGCGGCCGCGGCGACTCCAGAAACAACTTCAGCGGCGAGTTGGTCGAGCTTTGCGTAGATCTCTTTGTGATCGCACAGGTAGCGCACCGTAGCGCAGCCGGCAGCCATCGCCAGCGGATTTCCTGAAAGTGTACCGGCCTGATACATCGGGCCCAGCGGCGCAACCAGATCCATAATTTCGCTCGGACCACCGTAGGCACCTACTGGCAGGCCGCCGCCGATAATCTTGCCCATAGTGGTGAGGTCGGGACGGATCGCGTACAACTCCTGCGCTCCGCCGAAGGCGAGACGGAATCCGGTCATGACTTCGTCGAAAATCAGCAGCGCTTTATCGTGGGTTGTGATAGCGCGCAGAGCTTCGAGGTATCCGCGCACGGGCGGAACACATCCCATGTTGCCGACAACTGGTTCGACGATCACGCAGGCTATTTGGTGTTTGAATTTTTCGAAAGCCTGATCGAGCGCGCAGATGTCGTTGTAAGGAAGAGCTAGTGTGAACTGGGTGAATTCTTCAGGGACGCCCGCGGAGCCGGGAATGCCAAGAGTGGCGACGCCCGATCCGGCTTTGACTAACAGGGCGTCGGCGTGTCCGTGATAGCAGCCCTCGAATTTCACGATGTATTTGCGCTTTGTGTAGGCGCGTGCCAGGCGGATCGCGGTCATGGTCGCTTCGGTGCCGGAACTCACGAAGCGAACTTTCTGCATGTGCGGAAAAGCGGAGATGACCAGTTCGGCGAGATCGGCTTCTGCGGGAGTGGACGCGCCGAAGCTGGTGCCGTTGCGGGCGGCGGAAATTACGGCCTCGACTACGGTGGGCGCGGCGTGGCCGAGGATCAGCGGTCCCCAGGATCCGATGTAATCCACGTACTCGTTGTCGTCCGCGTCCCAGATGTGGGAGCCTTGGCCACGCACCATGTAGAGAGGATCGCCTCCCACCGCGCGAAAGGCGCGTACCGGAGAATTCACGCCTCCGGGGATGAGCTGTTCGGCGCGCTTTTGCAGCTTGCGGGACTCGTCTGTCTTCCGAGCCATAGCTCCTCCTGCGGCATGGCGGCTCACGCCGATCCTGCAATCGAAGTTCAATTTCAATATTAGCAGCGCGCATCCTGAGCGGCTCGCCGCGCAATGAATCACACTAATAAGCGACTTCCAGCAGAGATAGCCACAGTTTCCCGAGAAGCCCGAATTCACGGGATTTTTACGAAATCGCAATACTGTAGCAATGTGGTTGCAGTAACTTTCTTTCAGATCGCCCTTCTAACCGGGAGGGTATATCAGGACAGCCTTGGGGGGCTCCAGGCTGTCCGTTTATTTTTTGGGGCGTAGTTTGTGTCCGCCCCGTGATTGCGTGGCCATCCCGTGCGGTTGTGGCCGAAGGTGCTAGCATCGTCTTCCGTCATTGAAACCAACCTTGGCGATGCTCCTAAGCGGCATGGTCAAAGAGTCAAAGCCAGAAATGCTCGCGAACCGGCTGTGTCTGGGGGTGCTGGGAGTCCTGTTGTGCTGCGCTGTCCCTTTGCTTGGTCAGCAGGATTTAATGGTCCCAACCCGCCGGCCTCCGACAACACTCCCGCCGATCCCGCAGTCACGATGTTTCCACATTCGCGGACGGCGCGCTGGTGGGTCTCCGGACAGGACAACGTTATTTCGCAGTGGCATCCGTCGTTCGATGCGAAATTCAGCGGGCCCAATAGCTTTCATACGCATGGCGAGCACGCCACCTCGAACATCGCGACGCTATTCACCGGTTTCCAGCTAACCAGTACGACTGAGATTTTCATGCACTTCGAAGCAGCGGCCGGAGGCGGTCTCAGCGATGCGCTCGGCCTTGCGGGCTTTACCGATCTCGATGTTGTGCGCAACCCTACCTTGGGAACCACGCCCTACATCGCGCGCGGCATGATCCGGCAAATCATTCCGCTGAGCGGCGAAACAACCGAGGCAGAACGCAATCCGTGGTATCTGGCGACCAAGGTTCCAGTGCGGCGATTGGAACTGCGCTTCGGCAAGATGGGAACCAACGATTTCTTTGACATCAACAACGCCGGTACCGACAGCCACCTCCAGTTCATGAACTGGACTGTGGACAACAACGGCGCCTACGACTACACCGCCGACACGCGCGGCTACACGATCGGACTGCTGGTCGAGTATCACGACCGCAACTGGGTGCTTCGATTCGAGGAAGCGCTCATGCCGCAGGTTGCGAATGGGATCGACTTGCAGTGGAATCTCCGCAAGGCCCGCGCGGAGAACTATGAGTTAGAATTGCATCCTGCGTTTTCTGGAAAGCGGACGACCACCATCAGGCTACTGTCGTTCGTCAATCACGCCAACATGGGCGTGTATCGCGACGCCATCGCCGACTTCATGGCGGGCAAGACGCCGCAACCGACAATCACCGACCATCCCCAACGCACGACTGTCAAATACGGATTCGGACTGAATTTCGAGCAGCAGCTCAGCCCAAACGCCAGAGCCTTCGGGCGTTTCGGATGGAATGAAGGCCAGCACGAATCCTACGCATACACGGAAGTCGACCAGACCTTTCAAATGGGCGCCGATGTGGCCGGTGAACGATGGCATCGCAAGCTGGATAAAGTCGGTGCGGTGGTGGTTTCGAATGCGATCAAGAAAGATCATCAGGAGTACCTGCGATTAGGAGGCCTGGGATTCCTGCTTGGCGATAGCGGATTGAATTACGGGCGGGAAAATATTTTCGAGGCCTACTATAACCTGCATGTGTGGCGTGGGATCTTTAGCGCCTTCGATCTGCAACACATCGACAACCCTGGATACAACCGGATCGCGGACCGGTGCTAGTGCCGAGCCTGCGGTTTCACCTGGAGTTCTAGATGGTTCTCGCGTAGAGACGCGGCTCGCCGCGTCTCTACGGATGGAGCGCACCCCGGTCGTTTTTTTTCAATATCCGCCAAGAAGCCTCCTTGTAACCAAATATTCACGGAATTTTTGCCGTGGGTTCGCATTCCTCGTGTGTACTCGGGTTACTTGTCCGACTCCCGCTTATACAGACAACACTCAGGAGGTTTTAACGTGCCACGTAAATGCTTTGCTCTCGGAGCGGCTCTTTTTTTTGCTTTCCTTGCGGGAGCACAACCGTCTTTCGCCGAAGGTAACTTACGCAAAGTCAACCACTTCATCGTGGTTATGCAGGAGAACCATTCCTTCGACAACTATTTTGGAGTTCTGGCTTTCGCGCCTGGAAGCCCATACCACAATGGCAATGGCGCTTGTGGCAAAAGCGATCATCAGTGTGTGGACGGCCTGTCTTGCACGGTGGATCCGGCAGGAAACTTCTCCTGCTCCAACCAGAACGTCGACAACGAGGGTGGTACGGTGTTCTCCTTCCATGATTCCCGACGTTGCGTGTTACCGGATCTGGACCATGGCTGGCTGAGCACACATCGGGAAGCCAATTTCCTCCAGCCCAACAAGACCCTGATGCACTTTCTCGCCGATGGCTTCGTGCGGGTGAATGAAGTGACGGAGGGCAACCGGGATCAGACCATGAATTTCTACAACCAGGACGAGATTCCGTTTTACTACGATCTGGCGCAGAAATTCGCGGTCAGCGACCGCTACTTCGCATCCGTCCTGGGGCCGACGTTTCCCAACCGCTCTTACCTGATGGCAGCAACTTCGTTCGGCCACCTCACCACTAGCGATACTTTCCCGCCGACGGTCGATGGCTACAAACCGATTACGGGAACGATCTTCGATTTGCTCGACCAGAACGGCGTTACCTGGGCCGACTATTTCCAGGACGCGCCCCAGGCTGGCAGTTTCCGCCCTTTTAGCGCAAACAAGATTGATCCCCACTTTTTTCCGCTCCCGTTGTTTCTTGCCCAAGCGGCTGGACTGCCGGGAGCAGGTCCACTGCCTCAGGTCTCGTTTGTGGATCCGAACTTTGGCCTGTTCGGAAGGACGGGCGAGAACGATGAGCACCCGCCCACCGACATCCAGCGCGGCCAGGCTTACGTTTCGCAAGTCGTCAGTGCAGTTCGCAACGGTCCATTCTGGAAGGACTCGATCATTCTGATCACGTACGACGAGCACGGCGGTTCCTACGATCATGTGAAACCGCCCAAAGCTCAGAAAGGCCTTCGCACGCCAGACGGAATTTTTCCCGGTCAATGTGCTGACCTCTCGAATCCTCCCGCGAGCCTGCAACCGGGCGGAGGCGCGGAATGCTCAACGAACTTCATCAATCCGGCGGACAACAGCGTGAAAGATGCCGAGGATCTGTGCCCGGAACTTGCGGCTGATCCAACCGGACCTTTCCCGGCACATTGCGCCGCTTTCGATCAACTCGGCATTCGCGTTCCCTTCCTAGCGATCTCGCCGTTCTCCAAACCGCACTACGTTTCCCACATGGTCGGCGACCACACTTCCGTGCTCGCCCTGATCGAGCAGCGTTTCCTGAAGACGGATGGTGGAGCCCTGCACCTCACACCGCGCGATCAGAAAGCCAACGATCTGGCCGACATGTTTGACTTCACCAACTCACCGTCCTTGAACACGCCGCTAATCCAGGCGGGACCGCCTCAGGTGGACTGCACTCCGCAGTAAGACTGCTGGATGCAATCTGCGGGTACGCGAGCTTAGGGGTTGTACACCACGTGGAAAGGGCCGACCCGGCAACGGAGCGGCCCTTTGTTATTGCTTGCCCGCAACACCGACAGCTATTGTGAGCCACGGTCAAACATTGAAAGTGAGAAAAAGTGTGTCAGCACGGCTGCGAAGGCAAGTCCAATGATGAATAGCACCCAGCGGAAGCGCAGCCAGGAATCACGCAGCCCGGACATCTGCGCAAACACATCGGGCAGGTAGGCCGCGCAATACACGATATTCGCCAGGACTGCCAGCGCAAACAGAAGCAGCAATGAATTGAATTGCAGCGCGCTCTTGGAGATCGGTAACCCTCGTACAAAGTGAATGATGACGATAGCGGCGAGGAGAAGGTTATACAGAATCCGCCTCGGCTCCCAGTAACGAATCGCATTACTGAGAAACTCGCGCCATTGAATCGTTTCCATAAAGTTCCCTGCTTCACGGATCAGCGTTGGACTTGAATCCCGGCTTCCTGTTTCTGCGTCGTCCGCACTGCCCAGGCCATCCGCGGGGTGTTGTGGGCGATACCGAATCGGCCTTGAGCGTCGAGAAGAATCACCCCGCCGTGGCCATTGAGGCGCTGCTTCAGATAGTTCATTGCTTCCTGCGCGACCCACTCAGGCATGCTTCCCGACTCAACGCGGTCCGCAGCCCACTTGGCCAGCACCAGTTTCATGATGGGTTCTCCCCACCCGGTAGTCGAAGCAGCAGCACTTTCGTTGTTTGCGTAGCAGCCGCAGCCGATCAATGAAGAATCGCCAAGGCGACCCGGAGCCTTGGCGAGAGTGCCTCCGGTAGAAGTCGCTGCGGCGATGTTGCCGTCGCAGTCGACGGCGACGGCACCGACCGTGTCGTGCGAAATTGCCGGAGCAAAAATGTCCTGAGGATGATCTTCTCCGCGCGCCAGAAATTCCCGCAGGCGCTCCATCTCGCGGGGGATAATCAGGTCTTCGTTCCGGCAGAGCGCGATCCCGTGCGCGGCAGCGAATCGCTCCGCACCTTCGGCGACGAAGTAAACATGCGGGCTCTCGCTCAGAATTTTGCGCGCGGCGCGGACTGGATTCGCGATGCGCTCGACACATCCAACGCCGCCGGTGCGTAGCGTGTTGCCGTCCATGATGAGAGCGTCGAGTTGAACTTTTCCGTCGAGGTTCAGGAAGCTGCCGCGTCCGGCGTCGAAGGTCTCGTCGTCTTCCATGATGACGACGGCTTCTTCGACGGCGTCGAGCGAAGAGCCGCCGCGTTCGAGGACACGCCATCCAGCCACAGCAGCATTGCGGACGCCGTTGAGGTGAGCGTCCACCACATCATCGGGCATGGCCCAGGCGCCGCCGTGGACGACGAGAACGGGATTGGTTGGCAAACTTTTTAATCCTCGCAGAACTCACTGGTAGAGACGCGGCTTGCCGCGTCTCTGTTGCGCGGCCGTGATCCAGTGCAATAGGAGACGTGGCAAACCGCGTCTCTACACTGGAGTCTCGTCTAAATCGCCGTCCAGTCTAGCATTAGGAAATTACACCCGATGACCTACGCCGCGCGCCCCGCCGGAGCGACTTCCATTTCTCGCGTGCGCTGCCAGGTGTAGACAACCCGGTGAATCACCGTGATGGTCGACAGCACCGCGATCACCCAGAGAACGGGAGCCATCACGTTGAAAAGCGCTCCGATGATAAGCAGCACTAAACGTTCCGGGCGTTCCATGAATCCGACGCGGCAGGTGCCGATGAGAGATTCGGCGCGGGCGCGGGCATAGCTCACCATGATCGCGCTGATCATCACCAGCGCGGTCAGCACCACATAGAAAAAGCGGTTGCCGCGGGCGTAGAAAACGAGCAGTCCGAAGAAGAGTGACGCGTCACTGTAGCGGTCTACGACGGAATCGAAAAACCCTCCGAAGCGCGTGACCTGGTTGGAGGCGCGGGCGACTCGGCCATCCACCAGATCGAAGAAGCCCGAACCGATGATCACCAGCCCCGCGTAAAGAAACATGCGACGCTGATTTTCTCCGGTGGCGTAGCCAAACAGAAAGGCGGCGTAGGTATTGACCACCAGGCCCATCAGGGTCAGGACATTTGGATTGATGCGGGTCAGCGCCAGCATGCGCACGATGGCATCGAGCAATACTCCGCAGGCTCGGCCAACTCCGCTGGTCCAGCTCATTGCGGCTCCGCCTCGGCTCCGGCCAGATCGTGGATGGTGATGAGCTTTAAAATTTCCAGTTCCCGATTGCCGTTGGGCGATACGACCTGAGCGCTGTCGCCCACTTTTTTGTTGAGCAGGCAGCGTCCGATGGGCGAAGTCGTCGATATCTTACCGGCGGCGACGTCGGACTCTTCAGTCGTCACGAGCGTGTACTCCACTTCTTCTTCTTTGGTGGTGTCGTAGACCCTGACGGTTGAGCCCAGGCCGACTCTGTCCCGGGGGATATTGCTCATGTTGATCATCGACAGATCGGCGAGTCTCTGTCCAAGTTGCCGGATGCGCGCCTTGAGGTATTCCTGGCGCTGCTTGGCCATGTGGTACTCGGCGTTCTCGCTGAGATCGCCCATCGCGACGGCCTTCTTCAACTCTTTCGGGATGTCGTGGGCGAGTTCGTGCTCCAGAACGGCCAGTTCATCCCGAAGCTTCTTTTTGATAATCTCCGTCATGTTCTCGAGCATTATATCCCTCGGCGACAGGTAACGGGCGGACATCCCAGTGCTGGATAACTGCTACCTAAGTAGAACAAACCCATTAGGGGGAATGACTTACGCATCCAGTTGCCGAAAATTAGCAGTGCGACGACGGCCATTCGGCAGGAACCCCTTATCCGCATTGCCTTTACCGGGCTGGTCGGCTAGACTAGGGAAGTTCCCGCACGCCCCTCGGTGAGGTTTCCCTCCATGAATGGCGACCGCGTTTTCCACATCGGTGATCGGGTTGTTTATCCCAACCACGGTGTCGGCATTATCGAGCAGATCAGCAGCCGGACGATCGGCGTCTCGATTGAGAAGTTCTATCTCCTCAAGATTAAAGCCAGCAGCCTCAAGGTGATGGTGCCATTTCACAATGTCACCAGCGTCGGTCTGCGTCCCGTAGTACGCAACGGCGAGGTCCAGAAGATTGTGGACTACCTGTCGGTCGGCGAATGCAACAACGCGCTGGACTGGAAAGACCGCTTCAAAGAGAACTCCGAGCGCATGCGGACCGGCTTCCTTCTGGATGTCGCCGCCGTCCTCAAAAGCCTCCTGATGCTGGGCCAGACCAAGTCGCTTTCATTTCGGGAAAAAAAGATGCTGGAACGGGCCCGTTACCTACTCGTCAGCGAACTGGCCATTTCCCGGAATTGCGACGAGGTAGAAGTCGAACAGGTCCTGGCCAAGGCACTGACAAAGTGCAATCTACGCTTCCCGGAGCTGGCGGAACTGGCGTCGTAGGGTTCCGTTTAGTGCCTTATCCCTCTAAGTCGCTACGCGCCTTGAGCTGCGCGCTTCAGGCTTGTCCCCACCGGTTTTGGCTCGAAGCCCGTAGCTCGCAACTTACCGATGCGCTTCCAACCAAGACTGAAGAATTAGGATGGCCGCCATCCGGTCGACGGCTTTCGCTCGTTTCTCGATGGATAGGTCAGTCTCGCGCAGCAGGCGGTTGGCTTCGGTTGAAGTCCAACGCTCGTCCCACAGGTGGACGGTGACGCCGAAATGGCGGCGCAAGTCTTCCGCAAAGATCCGCATCTTCTCGGACTGTGTCCCTTCCGCGCCACTCAGGCGCAGCGGGAGCCCGACCACGACTTCCTGGATCTGATACTCAGCCAGCAACCGTCGCAGCGCCTCCAGGTCGCGGCGTTTATTCTGGCGCTGGATCGTGTCAAGCCCCTGAGCGGTGATGCCAAGCGGGTCGGACACGGCGACCCCGATCCGGCGAGCGCCAACGTCGAGGGCCATGATGCGGGTGCGCAGCGGTCTGGGAGCGTTCTCTTGCTGGGATGGCACGCCAGCGATCATTTCCCGGCGAGCGCTTGGCCGTCAACTGTCTGCTAGAATCCCCCCCATGCCGAGGTGCTTCGACCTCTCACCTTTGACCCTCTGACCTCTGACCTCTGACCTCCGCCGATGGACACCGTCGACCCATACCGCCGACATCACTGGTCGCTGACGCTCCTCGGTGTCGGCTTGATCATTGGATTCGCCTACTACGGTGAGTCGGTACTGTCGGTGTTGTTCTTTGCCATCCTGCTGAGCTTCGTGCTGGAACCGCTGGTGGAGTTTTTTGCCATCCATTTGCGTCTTCCGAGGGCGCTGGGGGCGCTGACGGCCGTAATCCTGATGCTCGTGGTCCTATACGGAATCGCGTATGCCTCCTATAGTCGGGCTATTGCCTTTGTCGATAATGTGCCGCAGTACTCGCAGAAGATTCGTTCGATACTGAAGCCTTTCCGGCAACAGGCGGAAAAGTTCCAGAAGTCGCAAGAAGCGGTCGGAGAGCCGCAGCCCACCAATGTGATTGCCGTCCGCCCGGTGACTGACTGGACCGACGTGCTGACGCATGGCGTCAGCACGATGACCGAAGCGCTGCTGGCGGCATCATTCATCCCGTTCTTGGCCTACTTCCTGCTGACCTGGAAACACCACGCCCGTTCTGCGACCGTCATGCTGTTTCCCCTCGAGCATCGCCACACCGCCTACGTCACGCTGGGATTGATTGGGAAGATGTTGCAGAGCTTTATTGTGGGCAATCTGCTGATCGGCTTGCTCATCTCGGGAATCAGCGTGGTGATTTTTTGGCTATTGGGAGTTCCGTTTTTCTATTTCATCGGATTCGCTAGTGGCTTTCTGAGCCTCGTGCCCTATCTCGGACTGGTGCTGGCGATGGTGCCTCCGATATTGGTCGGCCTGGGACAACTGGAGGCCGGCGATTTATTTGTGGTGGCGTTCGTGGTCGTCCTCCTCCATCTCTTCGCGCTCAACGTGCTCTATCCGAAAATGCTGGGCAGCCGGCTGAAGCTGAATCCGCTTGCAGTCACAATTGCGCTGCTGTTTTGGGGATGGATCTGGGGCGCCATCGGACTGCTGCTCGCGATTCCGATCACAGGGGCGCTGAAGATCATCTTCGACCACGTGGAATCAATGAAGGCGTTTGCAGCCTGGCTCGGAGAGTAAGCGGGATTTCATCGAGCACAAGAAAAGCCCGGCCAGAGCAGCCGGGCTTTGTTTTGCGGGTCTCCGCACTAGGCGGCCGCGGATCTCTTGGTGCGTCCTTCCATGGCGACAGGCTGCGCCACCTTGCGGACAAGGAAGGGTTGAAGGTTCGGTTCAGTGCCAGCCCACTCCAGACTGACAATGGAGTGTCCAGGCTGGCACGTCACGAAGTAGCGTTCTCCTGTGGGGCTGGTTACTTCAAACTTGCCGGTCTCGCCCTGAAGAGCCTCGGCAATGTCGTAGGTCGTAATGCTTTCGTTCAACTTCATGGGGACTTCCTCCAGTCTCCGTTACAGCGGTTATGGGTTAAGGTTGTCCCCCCTAGGGAAGGTATTGTCCTAATCATAGAACGTGGAACTATGGCTGAGCCGCGTTTTTTTTGTATTTTATTTGTATCTACAGTGATTGCTGTAGGCCTGCGTGGGTCGGATACTCTTGTCCGACGCTATTGCTGTTGGTGTTGACTTTGATTTGATCTGGCTCCAGCTGTCAAATCAAAATCAACTCCAAAATCAGCACCAACGGCGTCGGACAAGAGTGTCCGACCCACACGAGCTTGTACCCAGGTCATCTTTCTGCAATGCCACGGACCATCTACACTGAAACCTTGCGTACTCTGATCACATTATTCCTGCTGGTCGCGCTCGCCGTCGGCGGCTGGTGGGCCTGGGCCGTCTATATGCCGATGTCACCGCCTGCCAATCAGTTCGTACTGCTGCGCTCCGGATTTTCCACTCATCGCATCGGGATCGAGCTCAAGAAGGCTGGCATTATTCGCAGCGCCTTCGCGTTCCGGTTGTGGCGCGAACTTCATCCGAAGCTCTCTCTGAAAGCGGGAGAGTACCTGTTTGACCGGGAGGCGAGCCTGCCGCAGGTCTACGATCGCGTGGCTCGCGGCGACATTTATTTCCACGAAGTGACTATCCCCGAAGGCTATACGATGTTCGACATCGCCAAGGCGATGGAAGAGGTAGGTCTCGGCCCCAGCGAACAGTTCTTGAAGATTGCCCAAACGCGCACGGATTTGATCGCCGACCTGGCTCCAGAAGCGAAATCGCTGGAAGGCTATCTTTTTCCGAACACGTATCAGTTCACGCGCACGCAGAGTCGGGAAGAGATGGTGGGCGCGATGATCCATCAATTCCGTCTGGTGGCGCTGCAGATCGGTCTCAGCTCCGACGTGCATAAGACGGTGACGATGGCATCGATCGTGGAAAAAGAAACCGCGGCTCCCGACGAAAGGCCAACGGTGGCCAGCGTCTACTACAACCGCCTGGCGCGGCGGATGGCGCTTGATGCCGATCCCAGCGTGATCTATGCGCAGTTGCTGGCGGGAAATTATTCTGGAAGCCTTCATCACGCGGACCTGGCGGTCGATTCGCGTTACAACACCTATCGTTTCCCAGGACTGCCACCCGGGCCCATCGGAAATCCCGGGCAGAGTGCGTTGCAAGCGGCCATGCATCCGGCCGTCAGCGAATACTTTTATTTTGTCAGCGACGGAAACGGACATCACCGTTTTGCCCGCGACCTCACCGAACACAACCGCAATGTTGCCGCTTATCGGCACGCCCTTGGAATACGCTAAGTTTCGAGCCGTCCGGTGCTTTATACTAGAACCAGCTTTGAGAATACTTTGATGTCCCGGGGGATTTCCCCCGCTCCCGAGCCTATGGGGGCTGGAGCGGCGCGGTCTACGCTGCGGTCTGCCGGCAACGATTCTTGCATCGAGCGAACGTAGTCCTAATCAGATAAGAGTGGCAGAAGTCTTCCCCAGTATCGGTCTACAAACGCGCAGCCTGCGCTATCGCCTGACTTCCGTCTTGTTGGTAGCAGTGGCCGTGTTTCCTCTCAGCGGCTGCCTTTTCCGCACCCGCAAGGTGGATCGCCAGCTTTCGAACGCTCCGTTGAAGAGCGCTACCCAGCAAGAGCTGATTGAGTACGTCAACTCCCAGGCGGCCAAGATCAAGTCCATGCAAGCCACGGTGGACATCAACACCTCCGTCGGAGACCAAAAGAACGGAAAAATCACCGACTACCAGGAGATCCGTGGCTATGTACTCGCTCGCAAGCCGGCCATGCTGCGCATGAAGGGCCTGCTCCCGGTGGTACGCAACACTGCCTTCGACATGGTGAGCGACGGACAGGCATTCAAGGTCTGGATTCCGCCCAGGAACAAATTCGTGATCGGCACGAACAGCGAAGGCGGATTCCAGCCGGAGAAGCGTCTGGAAAATCTGCGCCCGCAGGCCATTTACGACGCTCTTCTGTTGCGCGAGATCGGTCCCGACGAAATCGCGGTGCTGGAAAACGGCTATGAGACCGTTCTGGACGCAAAGAAACACCGTGTCGACCAGCCTGACTACGAACTTGCTGTGATCGGCAAGGGCCCTAACGGATGGTATCTGTCGCGCAAGATTTCTTTCAGCCGGACCGATCTGCGGGCGCACCGGCAAATGATCTACGATCAGCAGGGCAACGTGGTCACCAACGCGAAGTATGACCGCTACGCGGATTACGGCGGCATCGAATTCCCATCGACCATCGAAATAGAAAGGCCGCAAGAGGATTACGACATCCTTCTCAGCATGGTGAAGCTTGAATTGAACAAGCCCCTCAAGGACGAACAGTTTGCGCTGGAGCAGCCGGTGGGTGCCGAGGTGGTGCACCTGGGGCAGTCCAACTCCAATTCCGCCAAAGGCGCCGACGGCCAAGGGAAATCCTTCTAACCAATCATAATGATGAATCGAATGATCGTCGGCAACCTGGTGCACCGGCCTATCCGATCGGTGATTACCATTGTCGCGGTAGCGCTGGAAGTGACGCTGATTCTGCTGATCGTGGGGTTGTCCGTTGGCATGCTGAACGACTCCCGTCAGAGACAGGCGGGAATCGGTGCGGACCTGATCGTCCTGCCGCCGGGATCATCGTTCATCTTTGGACTGAGCAGCGCGACCATGCCCACTAAAGTCGGCGGCGTTCTCCTGAAACTGCCCCACGTGCGGGCCGTAGCGCCGGTGGTTACACAGATTTCGACCGCCGGGTCGTTGGAGGTGATCGCCGGAATCGATCTCCAAAGCTTTGAGAGTCTTTCGGACGGCTTCCACTACTTGAAGGGTGGGCCCTTCCAGGGTCCCAATGACGCGCTGGTTGACGAACTCTTCGCCCAGGCGAAGCATTCCAAGGTCGGCGACATGATCGAGATCCTGAATAATAATTTTCGGATCGCGGGCATCGTCGCCCAGGGCAAAGGTGCCCGGAAGTTTCTGCCGATCACCACTTTACAGGATCTGATGGGCGCCAAAGACAAGGCATCGATCTTCTATGTCAAGCTGGACAGTCCCGCGAACGCTGAAACCGTCGTCCAGGAAATCAAGAATGTGCCGGGAATGGAAAAGTATGTGGCCACGCCCATGGCGACCTACCTTTCGATGATGACGCCGAGCAGCTACCCTGGCCTGCGCACTTTCATCAAGGCCGTGATCGGCGTTTCGGTGGTCATTGGATTCATCGTCATCTTCCAGGCAATGTACACAGCAGTGATGGAGAGGACCAGAGAGATCGGTATTCTGAAAGCGATGGGGGCCTCCAAGTTTTACATTGTTAACGTGATATTGCGGGAAACGATCCTTCTCGCGATCGGCGGCATTCTTGTGGGAATTCTGGTGAGTCTCGCTTCGCGCGCGGTTCTCGCTCACAAGCTGCCTCTCGTGCAAGTGGTAGTTTCGGGCGAATGGATCCTGCGGTCTACCGGGATTGCCATCGTAGGGGCCATCGCGGGAGCGCTCTACCCGGCGTTCAAGGCGGCGCAGAAAGACCCTATCGACGCTTTGGCCTACGAGTAGCCTTTGCCGTCACTACGTCTTCTTCGCTTTTAATTCGCTCCAGATTCATGCACTAAAGGCCCAAACGCGCGTGCCGCGCGACCATTTCTTTTTCTCTCGCCAAATCGTCATGGATGCCTGATACTTCCGGAAGAAATTTGCCATGCTATAATCGCGCGCCATTGCGCGATCTAGTGTAGATTCGCGAGAGAGTTGTCTTATTTTCCTGGGCCCCGGCGCAAACAGCCCGGTGGCCGTCAAATTCGCAGGAGGAAATATGCGCTTCGATGATCGGACCCTCTGGGGCCGGGATGACGAAATGGACGAATACAGCGACAGCGGCGCCTACGGCGAATCGCTGGAAGAGAATTTTGACGAGGAAGAAGAAGAGGAAGAAGAATCGGGCGTCATGGAGGATCGTCCGGGCTCGGCACCTGAGCCCCCGACACCCACTCCACCCGCTCCGACTGGTGGCGGCGGAGGGGGAAGTAAGCCCGCTCCCAAGAAAGCGCCGGCCAAAAAAGCACCGGCCAAGAAAAAAGCTCCAGCAAAAAAGAAGAAGCCAGCTAAAAAGGCGCCAGCAAAGAAGAAGGCAGGCAAGAAAAAACCGGCCAAAAAGAAAGCTGCAAAAAAGCCGGCAAAGAAAGCTGCCAAGAAAAAATCGGTCGCCAAGAAGAAGGGTCGTCGCCGGTAGCGTAGCAATTACATAGCTTGTGGCGGGAGCTGGCGCTCGTCGGCTTCCGCTCATTCATTTTGCTTCCGGCACGATCGCTTCGGCTTCGATTTCCACCAGCATCTCGGGCGAGACTAGCCCGCTGATCACCAGCATGCTCGTCGCGGTACGAATGTCGCGAAAGAACTCGCCATGTGCTTTGCCTGCCTTTTCCCAATCAGCTAAATTGATGACGAACATTCGCGTGCGCACCACGTCCTTGAGCGAGGCTCCCGCCCGCTCTAACGCGCGCTCGATGTTTCGGATGGTTTGCACAGCCTGCGCGTAGGCGTCGCCCACACCGACAATTTTTCCATCAGCATCGGTAGCGGTGGTGCCTGAAACGTGGATCGTATCGCCACGCGCACCGCTCGCGACTAACCGACCACCGGTTCCCACGGTGTTCCACTCGAAATGTTGATTCGTTCCATGTTTGAGTTCCTTGTGTTCAAGATCTGCTTCGCTTCACATCCTCCCTGCTAAGGATTCACCTCGTACCATTCTCTCGTTCGGAGACTACATGCAACTCAGGAAGGAGTGAGCTCGACAAGAGGCATTAGCAGCCACACCCTCCTGCTGCCAACAATGCGTGCGGATAACTTACTGCTTTCCGCAAGCCTCTAATTGTCTGAGAAGGTTCGCAAATCGAAAGTTACTTGCGTTCAACTTTGATTCGCGATATCTAATCGTTCCAAAGGATATGTCCGATGGACATTAGACACTATAGAGGTGACAGGCTGGCACAGAAGTGGGGGCCCAAGGTATGACTTCCGAATCGCATCCGTTGCAGGAGTTATTCGTTGAACTGGTCGGGCGGCACTACGCCGAGGAGATCGGAATCCGCGATCCGCAGGTCATCGGCTACGTCGCGCATCTGCTGTCGGAGTTTTGCGACGCCGAGCAGCTGTATAAAGTCCACAGCGCTGCGAGAAAGCCGCTAAACGACGTTGGCGAGATGTTGCTCGAGTCTGATCCCGTGTATGGTCCTGCGCCTTCGTTCGACCGCGAACGCCAGGTGCGCAAGCACATCGGCGACTACACCCTGTTTTTCGCCGGGATGTTTCCCGAGAGCATCAACCACTACCGCCTGCGTCGCCAGCGGCTGGAGAGTTTTGTTGAATGGATGAAAGCCGGGAAGGAAAGCTATTACATCGTTTCGAAGTTTGAATACTTCGAGTACGCGAAAGTCGCGCCACTATTTGCCCAGCTCTCCAACAAATTCGAAGAGTGCGTGTTTGGATTGAATCGAGTGAAGGATGAACTACAAGAGATGCAGCACCCGATTTTCAAGGGAAGTGGCGAGTTACTGATGTAGGGATTGCACAGGTCAGAGGTCAGATTGCAAGAAGTAAAAACCGATGCGACATTGCGATCCTACGATTTTTACTTCTGCAATCTGACCTCTGACCTCTGCAATTTTAGTCGTCTTCCCACAACTTCAAACTTCCCCTCCAGCACAGCATTGATCGCTTCCGTATAAGCAACATGCTCCTGTTCCAGGATGCGTTCTGCCAGAGAATGCTCGTCGTCGGTGTCCAGCACGGGCACCGTTTTCTGAACGATGATCGCGCCGTGATCGAGCTCTTCGTCTACAAAGTGCACGGTGCACCCCGAGACTTTCACGCCGTAGGCGAACGCCTGTTGCTGCGCTTCCAAACCCGGGAATGCGGGCAGCAACGATGGGTGGATGTTGAGAATCCGCTGCGGAAACTGCTGCACGAACCGGGGTGAGAGCAGGCGCATGTATCCCGCGAGACAGATGAGATCGACATTCTGGTCCTGCAACGCCGCCACGACTTCTCGGTCATGGGCCTCGCGGTCTTTGCCTTTGGACGGGATGACGCGCGTGTTCAGGCCGCGCTTTCTGGCAGTTTCAATTCCCTGAGCGTCGCTGCGATTTGAGATCACGATTGCAATGCGGGCGTTGGGAGTGCGGCCCGCATCGATGCTGTCGGCAATTGCGACGAAGTTCGACCCTCGTCCCGAGAGAAGGATGCCCAGGTTCTTCATGCAACCACATTATTCACTAAGTACACCTGGGATTGCAGAAACTGGCGACAAAAACCTTGAACCACAGAGGACACGGCAGAAGGCACAGAGGAAATTTCCGACGACTACGACTGACAACCGGGAACTGCTTTCCTAGCTGTACATCACTTTGCGATCGCCCTTGACGATTCTACCTACGCTGTAGAATTTTTCTCCGGCGCGATCTAGCAGAGTCTCGGCTTTTTTGAATTTCTTGGCGGGAACGACCAGTAGCATGCCGATCCCCATGTTGAATGTCCGCAACATTTCGTCCGGAGGAACGTTGCCGAGTTTTTGCAGGTGTTCGAAGATGGGCGGCACCGGCCAGGTTCCGCGTTCGATAACGGCGGCGGTTCCGCGGGGCAGCACTCGCGGCAGGTTTTCGGTAATTCCGCCGCCCGTGATGTGCGCCAGTGCCGCCACGCACTCGCCTGCAATCATCTTTTTGATGATTGGCCAGTAGCTCTTGTGGGGGCGCATCAGTTCATTGCCGACCTTATTCTTGATCTCGCTGACGAAAGTGTCTGGGGTATAGCCTGCTACTTCGAACAGGAGTTTACGCGCCAGCGAGTACCCGTTGGTGTGCAGTCCGTTCGAAGGCAATCCGAGGACGATGTCGCCGATTTCCATCCCCTTGCCGCTAATGATCTTGTCGCGCTCCACCACCCCGACGATGAATCCCGCCAGGTCGTATTCGCCCTCAGGATAAAAGCCAGGCATTTCCGCGGTTTCGCCGCCAATCAGCGCGCAACCGTTGTGTTTGCACGCTTCGGCCAGGCCCTCGACGACCTTTTCGGCGATTTCCGGGTCCAGCCTGCCGGTGGCCAGATAGTCCATAAAGAACAGGGGCGCCGCACCCTGCACCGCGATGTCATTGACGCAGTGGTTCACCAGATCGGCCCCCACGGTGTGGTGCATCTTCATCTCAAAAGCGATTTTCAGCTTGGTCCCGACGCCGTCCACGCTCGAGACCAGCACTGGGTCTAAGTATTTCTTGTCGACCGAAAAAAGTCCCCCAAAACCGCCGATTTCGCTCAGTACGCCGCGCGTGAAGGTCTTATGGGCGAGATATTTAATGCGCTGCTTGGTTTTGTTGGCGCGGCTGATGTCGACGCCGGCATCGGCGTAGGTGATAGGACCGTTCTGGGCGTTGGGAGTCTGGGCCACTTTTCAGTCCGTTTTTGCCGATTGGGGAGATTTCGCGCGCCGCGAGCCGAAGGAATCGTTTCCGCGCACCAGATTTTAACACGGTTCGCCTGGACCTTGACGCCGCCGCCAACTGCTGGCAAAACAAAGCCCCCGACGGAGCCGGGGGCAATCGCGGGAAGAGATTGGACCTACTTCTTGTCGTCCTTCTTCATCTCGTCCTTCATTTCGTCCTTTTTCTCTTTCTTTTCTTTCTTGTGGTGCTTCTTTGCTTTCTTTTCCATCTTGTCTTCTTTTTTGTCCATCTTCTTGTCGTCCATCTTGTCCTGGCCTAAGGCGAACGACGACAGGGACACGGAGAGGGCAACGGCGAACATCAGTGTGAGCAGCTTCTTCATGGAAAACGCTCCTTGTAAAACAATTTCGTGCGTAAACGCACAAATCCCGGGTACAGGATTCTTGGGACTGTTCCCGGGCAGGCGAATTGTAGACTACACAGGGACCTTTTTCCAGCCGCCAAAGGTACCTAAGAGTTGTGGAAGAGATCGCACTATAGCTGGCCGTTCGCCTGCATGGTAAGGACGCTCGCTTACAACAAATTGTCTACCAAAGTCTAGCCTCACCCTCTTGGGGATCAGCGCCCTCCAAAGACTCGAATCCGCGATAACCCTTTCCCATCCCGGCAGTCCAACGGATTGATTCGCCTTGAGGCATCGCCATGCGGACCTTGCTCGACACTTTCATCCAGACGTTACGCACGCTTTGGGCGCACAAACTGCGTTCGTTTCTCACTATGTTCGGGATCGCCTGGGGTGTGGGATCCCTGCTGTTACTGGTGGGCGTCGGCGAAGGATTCCGAAATGGTAATCGCAAGCAGTTGGAGACCTTTGGCAAAAACATCATCTTCTTTTTTGGTGGACGCCAGCCGGCGGTCGAGGGCAGCTTCAGTTCCATGCGGTGGTTCAACCTCACCTATGACGACTACGTTGCCATCAAGAACGAGTCGAAGCTGGCGGTCAGCATTTCGCCCTTGATTGCGCGGGACGATATCCGTGCCGTCAGTGAATACACCAGCACCAACGGCCAGGTTTCGGGCGTGCCCCCGGTCTACAGCCAGGTACGAACCATTCCACTTCAGGTCGGTCGTTGGATCAACGACGAAGACAACGAGCAGCGCCGCCGCGTCTGCGTGCTGGGGCGCGAGATGACGCGCAATATGTTCCCGGGCCGCCCGGCTGTGGGGAATGTGATCCTGCTCAACGGCGTGCGCTTCGAAGTCATCGGCATGCTCTCGATGATCGGACATGAAGAGCACAACGCCACCAACATCCGCATTTTTATCCCCTTCAACACGATGCGTGAACTCTTCCCGTTGAAAGGCGACAATTCGCAGGAGGGAAACGCGATCTCGTTCATCAACTATCAGCCACGCAGTTTCGAGGAGAACGAAGACGCCAAAGCCGAACTGCACCGCATCGTGGCCCGCAACCACGGTGGTTTTGATCCCTCCGGTAAGGACATCTGGGAAGAGTGGGACACCATCAAGAATCAGAAAACCATGGGCAAGATCTTTACCGCCATGGACTGGTTCCTGGGCGGTGTGGGACTCGTCACACTGGCGCTGGGTGCGATCGGGATCGTGAACATCATGCTCGTAGCCGTGACCGAGCGTACCCGCGAAATCGGTTTGCGCAAAGCGCTGGGCGCGACCAATCGCAACATCCTGTTCCAATTCTTTCTGGAGGGCGCGTTTCTCACGCTGCTGAGCGGCGCGCTGGGGGTGGGCGGCGCAATGCTGGTGATGAAACTTCTCTCGGGACTGCAACTGCCGCAGGGTTTTGATACGCCCAGGATTATCCCAGTGTCGGCGGTGGGCGCAGTGCTCTCTTTGGCGCTGGCCGGCATCGTTGCGGGGCTGTATCCGGCGCGCAAGGCGGCGATGTTGGAACCCGTAGAGGCCCTGCGTCAGGAGTGAGAGTGAAGAGACTTAGCATAATTCTTATACTGCTGGCGAGCAGCCCCTGTCTATGGGGACAGTCCAAGAAGACCGCCAGCGCCAGTGTAACAAGTCACACTGCCTCACCCCTTGTGCCTTCCCCGGAAATCAAGAAGCTACTGCAGGCGTTTGCTGGGAATTGGAGCGTCAGCGAGAATTTTGAAGTCAGCGCAACCAAGCAAGGCCGCACGCGCCGAGGCGTCTGCACAATTCAAGAAGCTCCAGGATTTTCGATGGCGGAAGACTGCCAAACAAACGGCTCGGCCGGAGAATTGCGATTTCTTGCGGTACTGTGGTGGGACTCGAAAGCAGACGCCTACCAGTTTTTTACGTGCGCCAATCGCGACGGCTGCGCCATCCGTGGAACCGCGCGCTGGGAAGGCAATAGCCTCGTGAATACCTGGATCGAAGAAGACCACGGAAAACAAGCCGCATACAAGGACTCGTTCGTGGATATCACGCCCACTTCGTTCACACTAGTCTCGGAAGGCATCACCGACGGAACTCCCGTCTGGCGCGTCATCACCAAATACATCAGACGGAAAACAGGCAAGCTTTAGGCTCTGAGCAGTCGAACAATGAATGAGGTCAGTCATGACGCGTGATCTATTGAAGGAAGCCTACGGAGCGATGCAGCACAACCGTCGCCGCACCACCCTGACCATGCTCGGGATGGCGTGGGGGATCGCCACGGTGGTCATCCTGCTGGCGTTCGGCTCGGGATTCGAGAGCGCGATCAGTCTGATTTTCAGTTCCTGGGGAGTGGACGTGATCGGTGCATTCCCCGGCCGCACCTCGCTTCAGGCGGGCGGATCCAAGGCGGGCAGCGAAGTCCGGCTCAAGCTCGCCGATGTCGACTACATCCGCAACGAAGTGCCGATGGTCAAAGGCGTAACGCCAATTTTCGACCGTCAGAATGGCGCAACCATCCAGCATGATACTCGGACTTATACCAACCTTTTCCTGACGGGAGTGTTTCCCGTGTACGAGCGAATTCGCGGGTTCGAAGTAGCCAGCGGCCGCGGTCTGAGCGAAGAGGACCAGTTTCAGCGCTCCCGGGTAGCGGTGATCGGCGACGAAGCCAAGCGCAAGCTGTTTTCGGGTGAGCAGGCTCTTGGACAAAGCATCCGCGTCAACGGGGTGAGCTTCGAGGTCATCGGTGTTTATCGGCACAAGGTGCAAGGCGGCGACAACAACGACAACAGTATGGTCGTCATCCCGTTCAGCACGATGGGCGATCTGTACGACACCCAGTACATCACCGGCATCTTCATGGATTACGAGGGACAGGATCATCAGCAATTGGCTCGTGTCGTCCGGTCCGTACTCGCCGCCCACCACAATTTCCGTACCGACGATCATCGTGCCGTTTTTATCGCCGATTTCAAGCAGGACTTCGACCAGTTCCGGATTGTGACGGTCGCACTGAAAGTCCTGCTGGCCTTTATCGGCGCGCTCACCCTCGGAATCGGCGGCATCGGACTGATGAACATCATGCTCGTATCCGTGCAGCAGCGTACGCGCGAAATCGGCGTCGAGAAAGCACTAGGGGCGCACCGGGCCCACATTCTCTTCCAGTTTCTCGCGGAAGCGATGGCCATCACATTCGCGGGTGGGCTGGCCGGTATCGGGATCGCGTATCTCATATCGTGGGGCGTGGGTGCTCTGCCTTTGATGAGTGCCTTTGGCGAGAACCTGCAAGCCGGCGACATCCATCTTCACATCAACGTCACCAGCCTGATGCTGGCCACGATCATCCTGTGTCTGGTCGGAATTGTCAGCGGGATGGTGCCGGCAATACGAGCCGCGCGGCTGGATCCGATTGAAAGTTTGCGCTACGAATGATGGGCGGGGCAGACCGCCGGGTATAATGCTCGACCAGCGAAAACTCTATGCTGCGATTCGAGCGTTTTATCCTGCTTGTTCTCGTGCTGGCCGCTTCGGTGGCTGGCGCGCAACGCTCTATTCCACAGTCTGACTCAGCCTATATCGATGAACGCGGCACCGCGCATGTGACGCGAATTGTCCCCGTGCCCGAAACGATCAGCCCGGAAGCGCGCCAATGGCTGGCGGAGACCCGGTCCGATGCCGATGAGAATGTGTCGGTCGCGGAGAACCGTTCCCGCGCCGATAAGTGGCAGGAAACGCTGGCGAAAGATATGCAGTCCATGTATCCGACGACGCTTACTAAGGACACCATTGCCGGCGTACAGGTGCGGGTCATTACGGCGCCGGATATTCCGGCGGAGAGGCGTGATCGAGTCCTGCTCAACGTGCACGGAGGCGGATTTCAAGCGGATTGGGGATCGGTCGCCGAAACCATCCCGATTGCCAGCTTGACGCAGACGAAGGTGATCGCAGTGCTGTACCGGTTGTCGCCGGACTCCGCCTTCCCCGCCGCTGTTGAGGATACGGTGGCGGTGTACAAAGAACTCCTCAAGACCCACAAGCCTCAAAACATCGCCCTTTACGGCACGTCGGCGGGCGCGATTCTCACCGGCGAGGTAGCAGTCCGACTGAAGCAGTTGGGCCTGCCACTACCCGCCGCGCTCGGCATTTTCTCGGGATTGGGAGACATGAGCGCGGCTGGCGACTCCGAAGCCATCTTCGGACTTTGGGGCCTGTCCGGACCACTCAGCGTACCGCGGAAACGGGCGTCAGACGATCCTTATATACGATCCACCAACGCACACGATCCCGTTCTCTCTCCGATTTACGCAGATCTGAAAAACTTGCCGCCAACATTCTTTCTTACCAGCGAACGCGACTTGCTGTTAAGTGGGACCGTCAATCTGCACCGCGCTTTTGTACATGCCGGAGTGGAATCTCAACTGATTGTGTTCGACGCGCTGCCGCACGCATTCTGGAATCAGTTTAAGCTTCCCGAATCGATCGAAGCCGATCACATGATTGCTGATTTCTTTGACAAACATCTCGGAAAGTAAACATCGCGAGCGGAAAGAAAGAGTTCGACGAATGACACTGTCGCGCAGGCGATGAGTGCATACTCAGAGGTTCTTAAGGGAGAGTGTTGACATGCGAATCGTTTTCGCGCTGATCATCGGCGTATTCATGGCTGCCACGAGCATTGCGCAGCAAGACCAGCCCTCGCAGAACAAACCGTCCGAAAAGGCCAAGCCGGCCGCGGCCAAAGAAAAAAAACAGGCGACACCTCCCGGTGCGCCGGACAAAGCCCCCGAAGCCGCCAGCAAGCCCGCGGAGTCGCCCAAGCCTGACGGCGAGGCCACCGACAAAGATGAGCACTACGACGTGAGCGAAGTCGCGCCGATCGTCACCCATCACCAGATTGCGGTGAACGGTAAGACCCTCGCTTATACCGCGACCGCAGGACGCCTGCCCATCAAGCGCGGCGACGGCAAAATCGAAGCGGAAATGTTCTTCGTCGCCTATACGCTCGATGGCCAGGACGCCGGTAAGCGTCCGCTGACCTTTGCGTTTAACGGCGGCCCTGGGTCGGCATCGGTGTGGCTGCACATGGGCGCGCTCGGACCCAAGCGCGTAGTGCTTGAGGCGAATGGCTTCATGCCCGCAGCGCCCTATCGTATCGAAGACAATCCTGCGACCCTGCTCGACCGGAGCGACCTCGTGATGGTGGACGCCATGGCCACCGGCTATTCGCGCGCCGCGACCGCGGAACTGACTAAAAAATTCTTAGGACTGCGCGGCGACGTGGAGGGCTTCGGAGAATTCATCCGCCTCTACCTGTCGCGCTACGACCGCTGGACGTCGCCGCTCTTTCTGCTCGGCGAAAGCTACGGGACGACGCGCGCCGCAGGCATCGCCGGCTACCTCGCCGATCATGGGATCTCGTTCAATGGCGTGACGCTGCTTTCGATGGCCGTCGATTTCCAGACACTCGAATGGAACAAGTCAAACGACCTGCCCTACGTGCTGCTGCTGCCCACTTTCAATATGATTGCGGGATATCATCACAAGCTGCCCGCCGATCTCTCCCTAGACATGGCAAAGACGCGGCAGGAAGTCGTGCGCTGGACCATGAACGATTACCTACTTGCGCTTGGCAAGGGCGACGCCATGACGCCGGATGAACGGCGCAAAATTGTGGAGCAACTGGCGCGCTATACCGGGTTGCGTCCGGAAGTCGTCGAGAACCACAACCTGCGCATCGACGTTCCCACTTTCACACACGAGCTGCTGCTCGACCAAAAGTTGGTCGTTGGTCGCCTCGACGGACGCTTCACCAGCCCCGACCCTGAAGACCGCGGTTTCTACGATCCCGCCGGTGCGGCCATCGTGCCGCCCTACACGTCCGTCTTCAACAACTATGTACGCAATGATCTCGGCTACAAAACGGACATGCCTTACAAAGTGTTCGCGTTTGACGAAGGCGCGTTCCAGAAATGGGAGTGGGGCAACGCGGTCGAAGGATTTCCCAGCACGGCGGGTGGTTTGCGTTCGGCGATGATTAAGAATCCTTATCTGAAAATTCTCGTGATGGAGGGCCACTACGACCTGGCCACGCCCTTCGCCGCCGCGGACTGGACCATGGACCATCTGAATCTGGACGCGAAATACCGGCAGAGTGTGTCCTACGCGACTTACGAAGCCGGTCACATGGTCTACATCGATCGCGCGGAACACACCAAGATGAAAAAAGACCTCGTAGACTTCATGGAGAAGTGCCTGCCGAAATAAGGGTCACAGGTCACAGGAGTCAGGTCACAGACCCACGTGTCAGCTAAACTGTTCGGGGCCAAAATCCTGAGACCTGTGACCTGACACCTGAGACCTGCTTGCATGCGCGCCGCCGTAATCTTTGGGCTGAGCACCTCGCCGTCAAATCTTCGTTTGTTCAAAAACGCTTCCACGACCGAGTGGATCGACGGCGTCCCCGCGTTGTCGAGCGACGCGGACGCTATTCTTATCTTCGGCGGCGACGGCACCATTCATCGGCATCTGTCCGCACTGGTGCGGCTGAAGCTTCCCGTTCTGGTTGTTCCGGCCGGCAGCGGAAACGACTTTGCTCGCGCCCTGAATCTACGAAACATTCGCGATGCAGTGAGCGCATGGCGGAACTTCGAATCAGGATCAGGCAAAGTGCGAGCTATCGATCTCGGAACTGTTACCGAGAGCAGCACAAATACAGTTCATTATTTCTCCTGCGTCGCCGGATGTGGCCTCGATTCCGCCGTAGCCCGCAAGGCCAACCGCATGCCGCGCTGGCTGCGCCGGAACGGCGGCTACGCTCTCGCACTAATTCCCACGATGTTTCAGTTCTCGCCAATCCTCCTTCGACTTAATATCCTGTACGGCGCAGGCACAATGGCAGGAGAGATGTCGAAACCCTTGCTGCTGGCAGCCTTCGCCAATGCGCCGTATTACGGAGACGGAATGCATGTCGCTCCGCGCGCGAAGATGGATGACGGCAAGTTGGACCTGTGCCTGATCAACCCGCTCAATCGTCTGAAGCTTCTGAGTGTGTTTCCGTCCGTGTATTTCGGTCGCCATTTGGCGATTGAGGAAGTTGAATACTTGCAAACGGAGCGTGTCCGCGTTGATTCTCCGTCCCCGGTTGAGATCTATGCGGACGGGGAGCACGTGTGCGCAACCCCGGTGGAGATTGGCGTCGAACCCGCCGCTCTCAAAGTAATCGTCTAACTTCAGCCGCGGAGCGGCGGTATAGGAAAGCCCGGCACGTAAGTGCCGGGAAGAGAGGTAGGAGGACCGAGTCCCGTAGGGACGGCACCTGTTGCGACGCGACTCAGGAAACACCGACTCTACTTTCTAGCCCCATACCTAGCATCCAGCGCGAGGTTCAGTTCCAGAACATTCACGCGCGGCTCTCCGAGTAATCCCCAGGTTCGTCCCAACGTATGCTCTCTGACAAGGCTCGCAATCTCGGCTTCCGGCGCCTTCCGCTCGGACGCGACCCGATGAATCTGAAACGCCGCGGCCGCTGGCGTGATCTCAGGATCAAGGCCGGAAGCGGAAGTTGTCACCATATCAACCGGAACTGGAACACTCGGGTTTTCGGCGTGAAGCGTAGCCACGTCGCCTTTCACGCGGTCGATGAGCTTCTGATTGGTGGGTCCGTATTGCGAGCCGTTGGAGTTGGTGGGGTCGTAGTTGACCGCGGACGGCCGAGAGTGGAAGTAACCCGCTCCCGTGAAGGCCTGTCCGAGGATGCGCGATCCAACGATCTTCCCGTTAGCCTCGATCAATTGCCCGTTCGCCTTGGCAGGAAATAGAACTTGGGCGAGGCCGGTGACCACCAGCGGATAAATGATTCCGAGCAAGATCGTTGTTGCGATTGTCATCAGTACAGCAGTGACAAGATTCTTCTTCATAACGCTCTCCGTTCAGGCTAGTCCGGCGCGGGTGATTACCATGTCGATCAGCTTGATGCCGACGAATGGAATCAGAATTCCGCCCAAACCGTAAATCAATAGATTGTTGCGCAACAGGATGGCAGCGCCCATGGGTCGATATTTCACTCCCCGCAGCGCCAGCGGGATCAGCGCAACGATGATCAGCGCATTAAAAATCACCGCCGATAGCACCGCCGATTCCGGCGTTTTCAGATGCATGATGTTCAGCGCGTTCAACACCGGGAAAGTTCCGGCAAACATGGCTGGAATAATCGCGAAGTATTTTGCGACGTCGTTCGCGATGGAGAAAGTGGTCAGCGATCCGCGGGTCATAAGCAACTGTTTGCCGATCTCCACGATTTCGATGAGCTTCGTGGGATTGGAATCGAGGTCCACCATGTTGCCCGCTTCCTTGGCGGCCTGCGTACCGGTATTCATAGCGACGCCGACATCGGCCTGTGCCAACGCGGGCGCGTCATTGGTGCCGTCGCCAGTCATGGCGACGAGTTTGCCATCTGCCTGTTCCCGCTTGATGAGATCCATCTTGTCTTTGGGTGTTGCCTGCGCGAGGAAGTCATCAACGCCAGCTTCGCGTGCGATAGCCGCAGCGGTGAGCGGGTTGTCGCCCGTGATCATCACGGTTTTGATTCCCATCGCATGGAGATGCTTGAAACGCTCACGCATGCCACCTTTGACGATGTCCTTGAGGTGGATAACACCCAGCGCCCGCTGATTCTCCGCGACCACCAGCGGCGTTCCACCGGAGCGCGCGATCAGTTCCACGCTCGCCTGAATTTCCTTGGGCAGCGTCGTGCCGTGCTGATCCAGATACTTAACGATGGCGTCGACTGATCCCTTGCGAATCTCGCGCCCATCGAGATTCACACCCGACATGCGAGTCTGCGCGGTGAACGGGATGAAGACCGCTTCGTGGGAAGCCAACTCTCGTCCCCGCAGGCTGTAACGTTCTTTGGCGAGCACGACGATCGAGCGACCTTCCGGAGTTTCGTCGGCGAGCGAGGAAAGTTGCGCGGCGTCGGCCATTTCGGCTTCGGTGATACCGGACGCTGCAATGAATTCCGCGGCTTGCCGGTTGCCGAGCGTGATCGTCCCAGTTTTGTCGAGCAGCAGCGTATTGACATCTCCGGCCGCTTCAACCGCGCGTCCCGACATCGCCAGTACGTTGTGCTGAACCAGTCGATCCATTCCAGCAATACCAATCGCGGACAGAAGTCCGCCGATCGTGGTCGGGATCAGGCAGACCAGCAGGGAGACGAGCACGAACACAGTCTGCGGAGATCCGGAATAGATAGCAAAAGGCTGCAACGTGACCACCGCGAGCAGAAAGATGATGGTTAGACCGGCCAGGAGAATGTTGAGCGCGATTTCGTTCGGAGTCTTCTGCCGTTCCGCGCCTTCGACCAGCGCGATCATGCGGTCGAGAAATGTTTCCCCAGGATTGGAAGTGATCCGAACCTTGATGTGGTCTGAGAGCACTCGGGTTCCGCCGGTGACAGCCGAGCGATCGCCGCCGGCCTCACGAATCACGGGCGCCGATTCTCCGGTGATGGCGGACTCATCCACGGAAGCTACGCCTTCGATGATCTCGCCGTCCGAAGGGATGAATTCACTGGCAGAGACCACGACAATATCCCCCGTCCGCAGCTTGGAACTGGGCACTTTCTCGACGCGGACACCGCCGTCCAGCAGGCGATTGGCAGTAGTTTCGGAACGGGCTTTGCGCAGCGTGTCAGCCTGCGCTTTGCCGCGGCCCTCGGCCATGGCCTCGGCAAAATTTGCGAACAGCACCGTGAACCACAGCCAGAGCGTGATCTGCAGGTTGAATTTAAAATCGGCTCCGCCTTTGAAGAGCAGAGCGGTTGTGATGACGCTGCCGATCTCCACCACGAACATGACGGGATTCGCCATCATCGTGCGAGGATTCAGTTTGAGCAGCGCGTCCCACAGGGCCCGCCGGACAATCTTCCATTCCCAAATTGCTCTTGATTTTTTTGCCATGGACTCCTCAGAAAGTCTTGCCCGCAGCCATCAGCAAGTGCTCAAGGATCGGGCCCAGGCTCAGTGCCGGGAAAAATGTCAGCGCGCCCACGATGATGATCGTGCCAATCAGCAGCACGGTGAAAAGAGGCGTGGTCACAGGAAAAGTTCCCAGCGATGGCGGAACGTATTTCTTGCGCGCCAGGTTGCCCGCGATGGCTAGCATCGGAATGATCATCAGGAAACGCCCCGCCAGCATGGTCAGACCAATGGTGGTGTCGTACCAGAGCGTGTTGACGGTCAATCCTCCAAAAGCCGAGCCGTTATTCGCAGCGCCGGAAACGTAGGCGTAGAGCATTTCGCTCAAGCCGTGCGGCCCAGGATTGGCGATGCTCGACGTGCCGAAATCTTTCACGCTGGAAATCGCCGCAAACGCCAGGATGACCAGCGGAAACACCAGTGCCACCAGCATGGCCATCTTGACGTCATAGGCTTCGATTTTCTTGCCGAGATATTCGGGCGTGCGGCCGACCATCAGGCCGGCGATGAAAACCGCCAGCACGATGTAGATCAGCATGCCGTACATGCCCGCTCCCACCCCGCCGAAAATCACCTCGCTCAGCATGATGTTGACGAGCGGAACCATGCCGCCCAGCGGCGTGTACGAATCGTGCCAGCCGTTAATGGCGCCGCAACTCGCGTCGGTGGTGGCGGTGGCGAACAAAGTTGAGTTGGCGATGCCGAAGCGGACTTCCTTGCCCTCCATGTTGCCACCGGCTTGCATCGCTGACGCGTGTTGATCGACTCCGTGCAGCAGAGGGTTGCCATTCGCTTCCGCCCAGTACGCTACCGTGACGCCGGAAAGAAACAGAATCGCCATCGCCGCCCATACCGCCCAGCCATGGCGCGGCGAGCCCGTCATGCGCCCCAGCGTGTAGGTGAGCCCGGCGCTGATCGCAAAAATACAGAACATTTCGATCAGGTTCGACAGAGGCGTCGGATTCTCGAACGGGTGCGAGCTGTTGGCGTTGAGGAATCCGCCACCATTGGTTCCCCATTCCTTGATGATCTCCTGCGAGGCGATCGGACCCTGCGCGATGACCTGTTCGGTGACAGTCGTGGTCACGGTCTTGCCGTCGGCACCGGTGGTCTGCACCTGTTGCGGCTCGACTAAAGTGGCGTGATCGTACGGTCGAAGATTCTGCACCACGCCCTGCGACACCAGCACCAGTGCGCCCACGATACAAAATGGCAGCAGCACCCACAGACACGCGCGTGTCATATCTACCCAGAAGTTGCCTATGGTCTCCATCTGGCGGCGCGCAACCCCGCGAATGAATGCGATGGCCAACGCAATTCCCACCGCCGCCGAGGCAAAGTTGTGGTAAGCAAGTCCGGCCATCTGTGTGAAATAGCTCATGGTCGACTCGCCCGCGTACGCCTGCCAGTTGGTATTCGTCGTGAACGACGCCGCGGTGTTGAAAGCCAGATGCGCCGGACTTACTGCCCCGAACTTCTGCGGATTGAACGGCAGAAACCCCTGCACGCGCTGAATCAGATACAGCACCAGCATGGAAACGACGCTGAACAGCAGCAGCGAGACCGCGTACTCGGTCCAGCGCATTTCGTGCGTTTCGTCGACCCCGGTTACGCGGTAGAGCAACCGTTCCAGGGGACGCAGGACTGGATCCATAAACGTCTTTTCCCGATTGAACACACGGGCCATGAAAATCCCCATCGGTTTGGTGACCGCAAAGATCAGCGCTAGAAAGACGAATATTTGCAACCATCCATTGACGGTCATTAAAACTTCTCCGGACGCAGCAGCGCGTACAGCAGGTACACCGTGGTCAGCACACTGATGGCGAGCATGATCGCCGATTCCAGATTCATATCGTTCTCCTTACTTCAGGCGTTCGCAGAAATGGACGTAACCAATTGCCGCAACGAAGAATGCCACTGACATCACAACGAAAATCAAGTCCTGCATGGCAGTTTCCTTTCTCTTAGAACTTGACCGGGATGGCGAGTTCTTTCATCATCGCGGGAGTAATGGGCTGATCTGCGGCTGTGCCGGTATTGCTGGGTTCAGCTTGCGGAGCCGCAGTTGTTTGCTGTGCATGGACCCGAAGCACGAGCCCACCCAACAACAGAGACATGATTCCTATACGTCTGATGATTCCATGCGAGCCTTTCCCGTACTGCTCTGGGATGCTCCTATTGGAAATCCGAGGACATAAAATCGGAGTAAACGGTTCGTAAGGAAATCGTAAGGTGGGACCTTAGCAACCCCATTCCACCTCGCGACCAATGGAACACGCGCGATAGGTCGTTTGCGAAGTGTAACTCCTCAAAGTGCGGTTTGGGGTCTGTCCTTTTTCCCAGCGGATGCTCTTCCCGTTGGCTCAGCCTTAGGTGTCACTTTTCCGCCAAGCAACAACATGGCAATATGTGCTCGGGTTGAATTTTTCAAATCTGTTCCCTCCGGGAGCGCATCGAGTACCTGGACAGCCATGCCGGCATTGTTAATTCGCTCCAACACTGTCATGAATTCATTTGCCTGAGCCATCGTCGAGCGGTAGATAACCATGAATGTAGCACCGATAAACTGCGTGATGATCCCCGAGACAGCGGCAACAATTGGTGTAGCTGGGTGAGCGTTCGTGCTCAACTGCTGCCGGTAGGAGAGCACAATACCCGCCAGCACAAAGCTGAAACCGACGGCCATCACCACGACTGCCAGCCAAAAGACAAGGTTCACTTGAACTAGGTTTCGATCGAAATATGCTTCCAGCTTGACTCTGGCCAAATCCCACGCAAACCGAGCTTGCTCAGGATTAGCATCTGCTTGTCTCTTTGCTTCAAGGAAGCGGTGTTCAGCTTTTTCGCGGGCCAATCGCATGCGTCGGTCGGCCCAAAGGAATATCGCGAGGATCACGACGAATATGATTATCGCGTAAGCGTATGGGGCCAAAACGGTCCATGCACCAGATTGGGAGCTTATTCCCCAGGTGACGGAACCAAGTGAAGATCGTTTACCGGCGGTATCGCGAGTGGAAAAGAAGCTAAATGTTATCTGAGAAAGTGACGTGTCAGCGGGAGTGATTTTGAGAAAGAAACTCTGGGCTATCTCGCTCGATTTCAGGAGATCCTGACCGTCCCCAATGTAGATTGCCTCCGGCTCAACGGCCGCAGAGCCTGCGTTCACTGAAACATCGATATCGTCAGAGAAAGAAACCGCCGTGGCTGGGCCCTGTGAAACGCGCTTTAGGCTAACCTTGAACGGAAGCGATCGTGCCTTTCCCTCGACAAGAACCGTGGGACAAGTGCAGTCAAGAACTACATGTATCGGTTGGGATGCATAAGTAACATCGCCTTCGACGGCTAAGCTGATAGCGGCCGGGTTTTCGCGCTTTCGAATCCAGACAGTCAAGACAAGCCAGATTGACGCAATGACTGCCGCAGCATACAAAAGGCGTACTACTCTAGGAAATCGACCCCACAGAGAACGTATGTTGAACATTTGAGCTCAGTAGCCTAACACCTTACCAGACTGGCGGCAATGCCCTAGTACTCAGTGGCAGGAAACATCGCATGTCAGAACACAAGAGTTATTCACCCGGCTGGAAGCGATACCCGACCCAGGGTTCGGTCACAATATAGCGTGGCGCGCACGCGGCGGGTCCCAACTTTTTTCGTAACTGTCCGACGAACACTCGCAGATATTCGACCTGCTCCGTGCTCTCCCCGCCCCAGACCGCGCCGAGGAGCGCGCGATGAGTTACAACTTTCCCCGGGCGGCGGGCCATGTAGACCAACAGGTCGAATTCCTTTGGAGTAAGGTGCACTAGGCGATTTTGCACGTGCACGGTGCGGGCGCCGGGATCAATGCGGAAGTCGCCGAGTTCGATTGGCGCCTGTTCAGATTCTTCCGGCCGCACGCGGCGTAGGTGAGCTCGGACGCGGGCTAGCAGCTCTTCAATGCCGAAGGGCTTGGTGATGTAGTCGTCAGCGCCGGCGTCGAGCGCCTGCACCTTGGTTCGTTCCTCGCCGCGGACCGAGAGCACCAGAATTGGAATCTGGCTCTTGATGCGTATCCGTCGGCACAGTTCCAGGCCATCCATGTTGGGCATGGCCAGATCGGTAATGACCAGGTCGGGCGTCCAGTCTTTCATGATTTCCAGCGCGGTCTCGCCGTCGTTGGCAACGCGGATGTCGTATCCGTGACTAGACAGCGACGTGCGCAAAACCCGCGTGATCTGCGGCTCGTCGTCTACGACCAGGATGCGCTTGTGTTCGGACATGACAGCGTCAGCTGGGCTCCTGCGTCACGATGTGAACGTCCACCGCCGGGGCGTCGCGCAGGAACTGGTGAATGGCTGAAAGGTAAAAATATCTTTTCCATCCCCGCGTCGCGGACCGGCCAAAGACGACCTGAGTGATGTGCTTTTCATTGACAAATTCCGCCACCGTTTCGGCCACGCTTTTCCCCGGCAGCCGCACGACCGCCGCCCCGACATTTTCAGCAAATTTGAAATTCGCGTTCAATGTTTTCTGATGCGCCTCGGCTGTGTCTTGGCCCATATCGGTGTACACGACAAAAAGCTCGCCATCGATCGCTTGGGCCATGCGTGCTCCTCGTGCAATCAGGTATTGCGCGGCGGGATTGGAACTGATGCAAACTGCAATGCGCTCCCGGATCGCGACCGCCCGTTCGTGAGGCTGTTTTTCGCGATGGTGTTCCAGACTGCGGTCGACCGCGTGCGCCACCTGCCGCAAAGCGAGTTCGCGCAAGGCAATCAGGTTTGTTTCCCGAAAAAAATTATCGAGCGCGCGTCCTACGCGCTCTTGCGGATAAACGTCCCCGCGGCGCATCCGGTTCTGAAGCGCCTCGGGAGTCAGATCGGTCATCACAACTTCGTTGACGCGCTGGAGCACCCAGTCCGGCACCGTTTCCCGCACCTGAATGCCCGTGATGCCCTGCACGGTCGGCGTAACGCTCTCCAGGTGCTGAATGTTCATGGTGGACAGCACGTCGATACCGGCATCGAGTAACTCGAATATGTCTTCGTAACGCTTGCGATGCTTGCTGCCCTCGACGTTAGTGTGAGCGAGTTCATCCACCAGCGCGACTTTGGGTTTGCGGGCGAGGATGGCATCGACATCCATCTCTTCAAACAGTGCGCCCTTGTATTCGATTTGTTTGCGCGGAACGATTTCCAGATTCGCCACCAGTTCGGCTGTGCTTTTACGTCCGTGTGTTTCCACCACGCCGATGACGGTGTCTTCACCGCGGCTATGACGCCGGATGGCTTCGCTCAGCATGCTGAAAGTCTTGCCGACGCCCGGAGCGTATCCCAGGAAAAGTTTGAACACGCCTCCTTTTTTCGCCGGGTCCGCTTCCTCCAGCCATTGTTCTGGGGTCTTGGACATCGCGTTTATTGTCGTTGAGACGTTCGTCTTTGTCGATGTCGGATACAATCGGCTCGTGAAACCCGCGATCCGATCGGCGGTCGGCTATGTGCTCGCGGCTCTCTCTGTATTAGCCGTCATTCTGCTGGGTCGCGCCCTGCACGGCATCAATCCCACCACCATTGCGCTCGCATTCCTGCTGGGCGTGCTGGGGATTTCCACGTTCTGGGGCTTACGGCCAGCGGTTTTCATGTCCGTGATCGCCACCCTGGCGTTCAATTATTTCTTTCTGCCGCCGGTCGGCACGTTCAGGATTTCCGATCCGCAGAACTGGATCGCGCTCTTTGCCTTCCTGGTTACCGCCGTGACCGCCAGCGAGTTGTCGGAGAGAGCCGGCCGCGAAGCTCGCAACGCCAACGAACGCCGCCGCGAAATCGAACGGCTCTATGCCTTCAGCCAGCTATTGCTTTCCAGCGACAATGCCGCTGAACTCCTGAATTCAATTCCCCGCTACATCGTGGATTCATTCGGAGTGCGGTCGGCGGCCATCTCTTTGACGAACCGGGCCGACATCTATCGCTCCGGGCCGAACGTCGATGGACTGGAGGCGCACGATCTCCAGTTATGCTGCCTGCGGAGCGAACCACGCATTGATCACACGAATCAAAGGGCCTTCACGCCCCTGACCATGGGCATGCGCGTAGTCGGCAGCATGGGAATCGCCGGGCCGCTGCTATCGCGCCAAACTCTGGACGCGATCGGCAGCCTGATTGCCATTTCAGTCGAGCGCGCCGGCGCAATCGAAAAACTCAGCCGGGCAGAAGCAGCGCGTGAAAGCGAGCAGTTGCGTTCGCTTCTCCTGGATTCAGTCACCCATGAATTTCGGACTCCGCTGACCGCCATCAAGGCATCGGTTACGTCACTGCTGAGCAGTCCGAGTCTCTCGCCGCCAGAAAAAACCGAGTTGTTGACCGTCATCGACGAAGAAAGCGACCGCCTGAACCGCTTGGTCGGCGAAGCCGCTGAGATGTCGCAACTGGACGCCGGAAAAGTGGAGTTGCATCCCGTCCCGGCGAGTATCCGCGACGTGGTCGACGAGGCGCTGGAGGATCTGAAACAGGTTCTCACGTCTCATCCCGTGGAAATCAGAATTCCCGACGACCTGCCTCCGGCACAAATGGACTCCGCCCGTATCAAGGAAGTGCTGATCCACTTGCTTGAGAACGCTGCCAAGTATTCACCGCCCGGCACTCCGATTCGCATTACCGCAGAGGCCAAAAACGGGACGCTGACCACCAGCGTCTCCGATCGCGGCCCCGGCATCGACGACTTCGAGCAGGCTCTGGTCTTCGAAAAGTTCTACCGCGGCCAGAACCAGCGCGTCCGGGTACACGGAACAGGAATGGGGCTGGCGATCTGCAAAGCCATCGTCGAAGCCCACGGCGGACGCATCGGCGTCACCAGCCAGTTGGGACATGGGTCCGTTTTTTATTTCAGTTTGCCGGTGGGATAACGATTGCAGAGGGAGGGTTCTCCCCTGGACAATTTCGCACCTCTGCATCTAACCTCTGCCCTAGCGCGCGCTCGAATGGCTTCTGACGACCAGCCGACAGGCATACTTTGTATAAAATCTTCTCCTCGCTATCCTCCTTCGGCCCTATACCTCCGTAATCGTGCGAATGTAAGCTGCTGAAAAGTAAGCTAGCTCTGCACGGCATTACGCTTGCATTGCAGACAATGACAATTGTGGAGGACACATGAAGAAACGCCTGTTGGCAGTACTCGCGGTATTTGTCGCACTAGGCTTGGGCACGCCCGCGCTGATCGCAGATCACGGCAACAAGGACCACAAACACAAGCACGGAAACAAGCACTTCGATGACGACGATCAGCGTTGGGAGCACCGTGACGGGTACGAATACCGCACCTATGGTGACCGCGATGAGCGCCCTCCGGGATGGAGTCGTGGCACGAAAACCGGCTGGGGAAATTGCGGGCTACCTCCCGGTCAGGCCAAGAAGTACGGCTGCCGCACTTACGTCTATCAGGGTCGTCCCCACTACTTTTACCAGGACGAGGCCGGACAGATCTTCGTTCGGCGTCCGATCATCGAAGTTCACGGTAGCGTAACAGTCCACTGAAGCTCAACAGCCGCGAACGGCAATTTCTGCGAGGCGCGTGGTTGCGTTGCCGCGGAGGTCTGTCCGACCACCATGCTGCCAATCTGAGGTATCAATCCGGGAACAATCGGAGAGGTACAATCGTATCGCAATCATGCGCACGGTCTTGGACATGTTCGCGCAAATCTCCCGCAATCTGTGGGCGCACAAGCTGCGCTCCTTCCTGACCATGTTCGGTATTGCCTGGGGCGTGGGATCTTTACTGCTGCTGGTAGGCGTGGGCGAGGGCTTTCGCTCGGGCAACAAGCGCGAGTTGGCCGAGTTCGGCAAGGACATCATGTTTATCTTTCCCGGGCGCGCGCCGGCGGTAAAGGGCGTCATGAACTCCGCCCGTTCCTACTTGCTCACCTACCAGGACTACCGGGAGATCCGTACGCAAGCCCCACACGTCCGCAATGCCTGCCCCTTGCTTTCTCGCACCGACCTGCACGAAGTGAGCGAATTCGCCAATGCGGGGACTGAAATCCTGGGCGTGGAGCCTCAGCTTAACGAGATCAGTTATCTTCCCCTCAAGGAGGGACGCTGGCTCAATGAAATGGATGAAACGCAGAAGCGCAATGTGATCGTCCTTGGTAATGAGCTGCTGAAGACCCTGTTCCCCGGGCGCCCGGCGGTTGGCGCATTCGTCCTGCTGAACGGCATTCGGTTCGAAGTCATTGGCAGCATGCCGCACCTCGGACGCGGCGATAACACCTGGTTAAATATGCGTGGCTATATCCCTTTCCAGGTAATGGCTACGTACTTCCCGCTCAAGGGAGAGAATCACGAGAACTCCATTTCTTTTATTGAATATCAGCCGCACGTGACGGCTGAGCACTTGCTGGCGGAGGCCGATGTCCACAAGATCGTGGCGCGCAATCACGGACTCGACGTCAGCGATGAAAATGCCTTTGACGGCTGGGACACGATCAAAGAATCGAAAATGGTGGGAACCATTTTCGACGTTATGAATATGTTTCTGGGAACGGTGGGAATGGTCACGCTGGCTCTGGGCGCCATCGGCGTGATCAATATCATGCTGGTCGCCGTCAGCGAACGTACCCATGAGATCGGATTGCGAAAGGCGCTGGGCGCCACCAACCGCAACATTCTGTTTCATTTTTTTCTGGAAGGGCTGCTTCTCACACTGGGTAGCGGGCTGATCGGCATGTGTCTTGCGGGGGCCTTGATGGCGATGTTCGGCAATGTGCAGGGGCCGGGCGGATTTGATCCGCCGAAATTGGTGCCGATGTCGGCCCTGCTGGCGATTGGCAGCCTGACGCTGGCAGGAGTGGTTGCGGGCCTTTATCCCGCGCGCAAAGCAGCTATGCTACAGCCGGTGGAAGCCCTCCGGCAGGAGTGATGCGGTGTTCTATGCCATGTTCCGGGATCTGCTTAGTGAATCGTACGGCGCGATGCGTCACAATCGCCGCCGCACCGCGCTCACCATGCTTGGCATGGCCTGGGGCATCGCCACGGTGGTCATGCTGCTTGCTTATGGCGATGGGTTTGGCCGGGCCTGCGCGAACATCTTTGCCAATTTCGGTACCAAGCTCGTCATCGTGGTGCCGGGACGCACTTCCATGCAAGCCGGTGGTAAGAAAGCGGGAATCCCCATCCGCTTTACTCAGGATGATGTAGAAACCCTTACCACTAACCTTCCCCAAATCACATCTATCACGCCCGAAGTCAGCAAGCAGGCAAGCATCCAGTACGACACCAGGGTTTTCACCTTCCCTGTCACCGGCAACGATCCCAACGTGATTTCTGTCCGCGCTCTCAAGTTGGGACAGGGCCGCTTCTACAGCCTGGAAGACCAGATCCAGCGCGCCCGCGTGGCAGTAATCGGTTCGGAAGCGAAGGAAAAACTGTTTTCCGGACGCACCGCGCTGGGTGAAAGCATCCGGGTTGACGGCCTCAGCTTCGAAGTGATCGGCGTCCTGAGCCCCAAAATGCAGGAGGGAAATGACGATATAAACCGGGTGGTATACATCCCCTTCAGCACCATGAGCAATCTGAAGGATATCCATTACCTGGACTCAATCTGGTTCACCTACCAGACTCCTGAGTACGAGCAACTGGAACAATCGGTGCGCACCATCATGGCGACGCTCCACAAGTTCAGTCAGACGGACCGCCAGGCCGTGGAAGTGTTCAACCTCATGACCCAGGTCCATCAGTTCGAAATCATTACTCTCGGGTTGAAGATCCTGATGGGTTTCATCGGCACGCTTACACTCGGCATCGGCGGCGTCGGCCTGATGAACATCATGCTGGTTTCGGTCACGCAGCGCACGCGTGAGATTGGCGTGCAGAAGGCGCTGGGCGCGAAACGGCGGTACATTCTGCTTCAGTTCCTCGCCGAAGCTCTTACGATTACCTTCATCGGCGGGGTGCTGGGAGTCGTACTGGCTTATGCGGTCGCGCTTTCGGTTGGAAGGCTCACCTTGTACAGTGCGTTTGCCAAGAACGGGGAAGCCGGCGACATCCGCCTGGTCATCGCTCCTGGTACGCTGATCGCGTCCGCCCTCATTCTCGGCGCCGTGGGACTGGTTAGCGGCATGATCCCAGCCTTCCGCGCCTCCCGCCTGGATCCGATCGAAGCCTTGCGACACGAGTAGCCGCTCTTAATCGGTGTAAACAGGCGTTTACACTCAGAACCATTCGGTTATGAGTGAAATGGCGATTTTTCGCCAATCGATTACCTTGAAGTCTCAGTCTTGCGGTTTTTTACAATCTGGGGCAACCTGCTTTTTCCACTCGTTCATACCCTTGAATGGCTCATCAAAGAGAAGCGGGGCGAAGAACTCCAAAGCCGCACTTGGCCGACGCGCAACGCCGACCGTATACTCGGGATGCTCGGGGTTGCTGTTCGCGTTTAGCTCAACGATCACGGAGTATCTCGGCCACTTCTTTGCTGGATAAAACCGCCCCAACGTCAGCTCCTTGAGAGGTTCGGTCTCGGCGGAGAGATCGTTCGTCACGTACGTCTCAAGACCAGAGAAAATTGGGTCGCCTACCTTTCGTCCGGTGAGCGCGGCGGTGCAAACCAGTTCTAACTCCCTCAACGAGGGATTGACGCGTTTCAGTGCGAGACGTTTGCCTGCAGCACGCATCGTCTCGATCCTACTCGCCACTGCGTCTTCTGCCGCTCTCTTCGACTTCGCAGACCACTCACTCGCGCTCGGCTGAGGCGTCTGCGCGTTCGCCAAGATCGTCAGTGCCGCCAAAACTACCAATTTTAGGAAGAACTTCATTGGACTGAACCTCTGCTCCTCACCGCGATTTGGTGAAGGCAGCCATTATGAGATTCCATGAAAAGATCTGGCAATGCACGACGGATAAACAGCAGATCATCCGCCAGTTTACACATCAGTCGGTTGCATTGAGAGGTCATCTCAATTAGAAGGCTGGGTGGCCTAATCAGGCGATTACACTCATTGGAGAGAAGCACGAAGCTCTTTTAAGATAACGGCGGATGATTGCAGGCATTCCTGCAGCGCGACAACAGTCCCGGTCATCCAATCCTGCCAGGAGGAGGATGAGGATGCATCACGTGCGCCAGGACGACCTGCCTTTTGTCGGTAGTTCGCATGAATTTGTCGGAACTGAGCAGGGCAACACTGGTGTTTCGGTGTTCCTGTTCTATGGGAAGCCCGGTTCCGGGCCGGGTCCGCATCGGCATCCTTATGACGAAATCCAATTCATCCGCGAAGGCCGAGGAGTATGGACGGTGAACGGCAAGACCTTCGAGGGCGGTGTCGGCGACATCTTTGTCATCAAGTCCGGCGAGATCCACAGCTTCAAGGCGATCGGCGATTCACCTTTGGTACAAGTCGATGTCCACCTCAGTTCCAGCTTCATCCAAGAGAACCTATAGCACCCTCGGCACGATATGACCGTGAGGGTCGCGTCAGTTGGCGAAATCCGGCGTTTACACTAACTACTTCGTCGACCACCACGATCAATCTCCGTGAGGATCTGCTCCGCCTGCCGGATCGCGTCTGCGATGGGCCCTGCTGTTTCTGGCCTACTCGAAAAACTTGGGAAACGCTCGCCAGCCTTGGTTTTAAAAGAGTTGTGGTGGGCCCGCTAGGACTTGAACCTAGAACCAACAGATTATGAGTCTGCTGCTCTAACCATTGAGCTACGGGCCCCGGAACTCATATTAAACCAGGAAACAACATGCAGGGGTCATCCTCAAGAACTCTGCGTCACGACCCATCGGAGGCGCGTCTACGGCAGAGCAAGCCTACGGGTCATTCCATCACATGCACCGCGAAAATGATCGAATAATGAGGAACGACAGAAAACGCCGAGGCAGAACCTGTGGCGTGTGCACACCGGACGAAGTATTGGTCGATGGGAATTGATTGAGACGATAGGAACGAAGACGAACCCAATCGTAGAAATAAACATTCGCGGCACATAAGCAACCGAAGATACGAGCCGCAGTTGCTAGCTGCCTGCGTCGCCGTCTTTCCTTGCATTTTCCGGCGGAGGAATTTCAGCCGTGGGAGTGTAATACCGGTCGCGCCGTTCCACAATGGGGTATCCGGCAAGGCGAGTCCGGAGAGCCTCAACATGCCGACGTAACTCGCGACGGAGTTCTCGAAGCTTCTGAATCTGCTCCTCGTCATCCGTGGTGGCAAGAATTTCCTGGCACAATTTTCGGATTTTATCTTCCATACGACGCATGGGCGCACTGCATCAGCACGACACAGTGGCGCGACAGTACGCTACCTCGGGGACTCCGTCGGGCACAATACAGTACAACCAGTAGGGCACTTCCGACCTACCACTCACTGTTTTCTACAGGATTTTCCAGGGTTCGATACACGACTTACTGTATGGCACGATTCATGAGAACCTTTAGTCATACATGACACACCTTCCTACCAATGGAAACTGGCGCGACTTGGCGCGTCAAATCGAACACGAAAATGACCCACACAAGATGATTGAACTGGCTGAGCAACTCCTGGAAAGACTCGACGAAGAAGTGCTTCGCCAGTCTAAGAGTCCCGCAGCGAACGTCGAATAGGAATAGTTGAGCGATTGCTGCCGTGGCGTCGGCGGCCAGCACTCGAAGTATTCCAACCTCAACCTCGCATCCCTTCTCCGTCATGTGGGCGGACATTCTCCGCAATGTTCTCATCCGCCCGCCAGTCAAGAAATGCATCGCGCGAAGCTTCGAGCTGGTTACTACAGTCATGCGATCTCTGCGGGTATCTGAGGGTATCCTTGATACAGAACCGAATCACTCGCATGAAAAAATTGCGTTTCCTGCTGTCTCTCACGAACGACGACAACGACTACCAGGTCGAGCAGGCGTCGTCTGCCCGGGTAGCGGCGCTCAAACTGGGCATCGAGGTCGAGATTGTCAATGCCAAGAATGACGGGATCGCGCAGAGCCAGCAGTTGTTGAACAGAATCCAGTCCTCCACCAACCCGCGACCGGACGCCATTTTCTTTGAGCCAGCCGGTTCCACCGCGCTTCCACAGGTTGCCCATGCGGCGGCGGCGGCGGGGATTGGCTGGGTCGTGTTGAACCGCGACGTGGACTACATCGGCGATCTGCGGAAAAAGTTTCCTGTCCCCATCTTTGCCATAACTTCGGACCACGAGGAAATCGGCCGCATCCAGGGACGCCAGCTTTCGGCTTTGTTGCCGGGCGGCGGACTCGTCCTCTACATCCAGGGTCCAAGCGAAAGCTCGGCCGCCAAGCAGCGGCACTTTGGCACTTTGGAAGCCAAACTCGAAACCGTACAACTGCGGGTTGTGAAAGCGCAATGGACCGAGACCAGCGCCTACAAGGGTGTGAGTTCCTGGCTCCGCCTTCCGACCTCCCGCGACAACCAGATTGCGGCCGTGTGCGCACAGGACGATTCCATGGCCATCGGAGCCCGCAAGGCTTTCGAGGAATGTTATGGCCAGCAACGCGAGCGGTGGGAAAAGATACCGTTCCTGGGCTGTGACGGACTTCCGAAAACTGGCCAGGATTGGGTACGCAGCGGATTATTGGCGGCAACTGTCTATATCCCGCCCAACGTGAGCCAGGCGATGGAGTTGATGATGAAGTCGATCGCGACCGGAATGCATCCTCCCGAGCGGACTTTCACTCCTTCGAAATCCATACCCGATCTCGAAGCTCTCAAGCAAAAGTCGTCGGGGGCGCGCGCATCGTCCTGAACCGTTCGCTAAAAGCCGTTTGCTGAAAAACTCTGCTTTTGGGTGGCGCAGTGGTTCACCGTTGCGGTCAGGGTCATTAGTTTGATGAAGGGCTTTAGCCCCGAGGTACCGGTTTAGACTTTTCCCAGGGTTCGTTAAAACCGCAATTTCACCGCTTCCGACAGAAATTTCAACAGAGGTGTCATCTTGCGCGCCGCGCGCAGGAAATCTTCCAGGAAGCGTCCACCGCAGACCTGCGCTTGCGTCAGGTCGATGCTGGCGATGAAATCCTTGCGCTTGAGATCGTCGATCAGTGGATGGTCTGTGGAATAGCCGCGCGGCGGGCGAGTCAGAGTATCGCCGCCTAACCGGAGTCCGCGTTTCGCAGCGCCCCAATCATCAGGCTTCCACGCGATCGCATCGCGGATTCGCGCCAGCGAACGCGGGTCCGGTTGCCAGATACCTCCTGCCAGAAAGCATCCTTTCGGTTCGAGATGCAGATACAGCCCGGGACCGTGCACGGTCTCGCTCGCGGATGCGTGCCAGAAGTTCATCCCGATATGAGTTTTGTAAGGACTCTTGTCTTTGGAAAAGCGGACGTTGCGGTAGATCCGAAACAGCGAACCGCCGCTCGGCTTGGGATCAGCGACCAGCCAGGTGCTGACGTCCCGAAGCTGGAGTTGCAGATCGGTGATGAAGCGCAGGCCCGGTTGGTGCGCGAACTCTTCGAATTCCGGGCGGTGTTTCAGAAACCAGGCACGCCGATTGTTCCGGCGTAGCTGTTCCAGAAACTTAAAAAGCTTTGGATTGAAGTACGGCTGTCCCATTTTACTGAGTTGGAGGCGGTACCGGCGCGGCGGTTCCGGCAGCAGCGCTGAGCGCACTGTGGTTGACCAGGTCCTTCAACTCTTTGCTGGGCTTGAAGAACGGAATCTTCTTCGCTGGAACGTCCACGCGATCGCCGGTCTTCGGATTGCGTCCCACGCGCGGCTTGCGCTGCCGGGTACGAAAACTGCCGAAGCCGCGAATCTCGATCTTGTCGCCCACGCGCAGAGAACGCACGATGCTGTCAAAGATCGTCTCTACAATCACTTCGCTGTCTTTGCGGGTTAATTCGGCCAGCCGGGAAACTTCTTCGATCAGGTCCGCTTTTGTCATACGCCTCTTCGCTCCCTTGGGGGTAGGGTTATTCCGCCCGGGCTCATGGTGCCCCTGACATCGAGGACCGCCATTCCTTATAACCTTCTCAAATTTCAGGGGTTCTGCGCAAGTGGGGAGCGAAATACCCTATTTCCACAGGTAGTAGAAGCCGACTTCCTGTTCCAGCAGCTTCTCCCGCGTGGGCAGATAATCGGAAACATCCCCGAAAAGCAGATCGAGACCTGATCGCTTGAGCCTCGGAGGATATACCAGCGAAGGTTCGCCCTTGATCCCCACCGCTTTGGCCGTATCTTTTACCGCGTCTTCGAAATCGGCGATCTGGTCCACCAGCTTCATAGAGTAAGCCTGTTCACCGGTCCAGACTTTTCCGTTGGCGATCAAGCGGATGTCTGCTTCCTTTTGCTTCCGCCCGTCCGCCACTGCCTGGATGAATTGAGTGTGCATGTTGTCGATCATGCCCTGGAGATATTCCTTCTCGGCCGGCGTCATCTCGCGCGCCGGATTGCCAGTGTCCTTGAATTCTCCGGCCTTCATGGTGATGCTCTTGAGTTTCGCCCATTGCAGAAGTTCGGCATAGTTCACCCACTGCGCAATCACGCCGATGGAGCCGACGATGCTTCCCTTGTCCGCATAAATCTTGTCGCTGGCGGACGCCACGTAGTAAGCGCCGCTCGCTCCCACCGTCTCGATTGAGGCCACGATGCGTTTCTTCTTAGCGTCGTGGATGCGCTTCACTTCGCGGTAAATCTCTTCCGACGCCGCTACTCCGCCACCCGGCGAGTTGACGTGAAGAATGATCGCCTTGATGGAATCGTCATCGGCGAATTTCTTGAGCTGAGAAACGACCTGCTTCGGCGACAGGATGACGCCTTCCAGATCGACCACGGCAATCTTGTCCCCGAAGCCGCCAAACGACTCTTCGTCGCGTCCGCCGAAACTCAAATACACCAGCGTGAATACCGCGACCACGAAGAGCAGAAATGCTCCGCCGCCAAACAGCAGCCAAAGCCAGACTCGCGAACGTCGTTCCGCCATAATTAGAGAAGTGTAGCACCGAGAACGACGTCAGAGGTTAGAGGTCAGATTGCAGACGTTCGTGCTCCTAATGTATGGGTACTGCCAGACCAACCGCTGTTAACCTCTGACCTCTGCAATTGCAATTGACGTAGACTCTACTCACTCATGCGCGACCCCATCGAACTCGAAGTCTTCAAGAATCTCTACCACTCGATTGCCGAGGAAATGGGCGCAGCCCTCCGCCGAACTTCCTTCTCGCCCAATATCAAGGAGCGCCGCGACTATTCTTGCGCCGTGTTCGACTCATCGGGCCGCGTGATCGCCATGGGCGACCACATGCCTGTGCATCTGGGGTCGATGCCCATGTCGGTCGCGGCGGCAGTCGAGCACGGCCCGCTGGAACCGGGCGATATCGTCATGTTGAATGATCCGTTCCGGGGAGGAACCCATCTTCCGGATATCACGCTGGTCATGCTGGTCTTTATAAAGAAAGTCACAGGCAGCGGGCGGGAACGGCTGCTCCGCGCCACCACAGCAACGCCGGATTTCTACGTGGCGTCGCGGGCTCACCATGCCGATGTCGGCGGAACGTATCCGGGCTCGATGGGGCCGTGCCGCGAAATCTATCAGGAAGGATTTCGCATTCCTCCCGTAAAGATCATGCGCGGAGGAAAGATCGTGGCCGATGTCCTGGCCTTGCTGTTGAACAATGTCCGCACTCCCGAGGAGCGGGAAGGCGATTTGGGTGCACAGATTGCCGCGTGCCAAACGGGGGCGCGACGGCTTGGCGAAATCTGCGAACGCTACGGCTTGGCACGCACGCAGCGCGCTGCCGGCGAATTGCTCGATTACTCCGAAGAAATGATGCGCAGCTTTCTTAGTACGGTCCCGCCGGGCACCTATTCCGCGGAGGACTTCCTCGACAACGATGGTGTGGACGACAAGCCGGTGCGGATTGCTGTGACGCTTTGTGTTCATGGCCACAATAAGAACTCATCTCGTAACAAGAAGCGACCAGTGGCAATCACGATCGACTTCACTGGCTCTGATCCGCAGGTACAGGGTGCGATCAATGCGGTCGAGGCGATCACGGTCTCTGCGTGCTTTTATGTTTTTCGATGTCTTCTGCGCGAGGAGGTGCCGGCTACGGCGGGGCTGATGCGCCCGATCGAAGTCATTGCTCCGGTTGGAACGGTTGTGAATGCGAGACCTCCTGCGGCCGTCGCTGGCGGCAACGTCGAGACTTCACAGCGGATTGTCGACGTTCTGCTAAGAGCGCTCGCTCAAGCGATTCCAGGCCGAATTCCCGCGGCCGCTTCCGGCACCATGAACAATCTCACGATCGGCGGAATCGATCCGCGTTCAGGCGAGCCATTTGCATACTACGAAACCATCGCGGGCGGCATGGGCGCGCGCCCCACGAAAGATGGAGTCTCTGGCGTCCACACGCACATGACGAACTCGCTGAACACGCCCGCCGAGGCACTCGAGTATGCGTACCCCGTGCGGCTGCGACGATATTCTTTCCGGCCGGGAAGCGGCGGCAGCGGACGTTACACGGGCGGTGACGGGATCGTCCGCGAAATCGAAGTCCTGACCGATGCTCAAGTCACACTGCTGGCCGACCGGCGCTCGCGTGGTCCCTACGGCCTGTCCGGAGGGGGCGACGGATCTCCCGGACGCACTGTGATCGTCCGCCAGGATGGCTCCGAAGAAGAATTGCCGGGCAAAACCAGCGTTCGGCTGCGCGCTGGAGAGAAGGTTCGCGTCGAGTCTCCCGGCGGCGGCGGCTGGGGCAAACCTCACAACACAGGCGGGGCTCCTGAAGCTGTAATTGACGCTCCAGCGTGGGGGTCCCCCCTCCCCCCTGGTCTTTTGTAATCATGGGATTGCGTGGAGACTACCGTCGAAATCTTTGATGTCAAAGAACTTACAGGCAAAATATAGAAAGCAAAAGTCTTATCTGCATTTAGCTATAGTTTCATATATTAGTTTAGCTTTATAGATACACGGTGTCAAGTGTACGCCTCAGCGTTCGGCCACCTGCCCGCCCGAATTGCTACCTGTAATTTGGCCCTGTTATAGTTCCGCGCATGCCGAATGTTGACCGCCGTACTCTCCTCTACATGTTTGGAATTGCATCGGTGAGCCCGCTGCTGCCGGCGCAGACGGCTGCGACCGGAAAGGTTGTCGTCGCCAAGCCGGGCGAGAGCCGGTTCGCGTTCTCCACCCAGCAACAGGCCAAGCTGACTCCCTGTAAGCTGACCGCTGACGACAGCGGAGGAACTCTCACCGCTTTTGAGCTGAGCGCATTGCCGCAGACCGGTCCCCAACTCCACGTCCATCATCGGGAGGACGAGTGGTACTACGTGCTCTCGGGAGAGTTTCTTTTCAAGGCGGGCGGCGAATCCCACACTCTGCCCACGGGCGGGAGCATCTGGTTGCCGCGCGACATTCCTCATACCTGGGCGAACATGTCGAATGCTGAGGCCAAGCTGATCCTGGTCTGCCAACCGGGCGGATTCGAGAAGTTTTTTGAAGAGATGGGAAATGAGATGGCGAAAGTGTCCTCGGCCGAAACCCAGCAGAAGATGAAAGAGGTAATGGCCAAGTACGGGATGGAGTTGTTGGGACCTCCGCTGTTTAAGCCCTTGCGGCCGGGGCACTGAGAAGGAACGGGGTCCTTAGAAAAGCACGCACAGCGCATCGGCCCTGGGTCCCGGTATATTATTTCCGACGCCTATGGACTCTCTCGATCCCGCCGGGGAATGGCTGCGCATCTCCGAGCATTATCGCCAGCTCAGCGACGGCGAACTGCTGGTCCTCGCGCGGCAACGGTCCGAGCTGACCGACTTTGCGCAACAGGCACTCGCGCAGGAACTTTCCCATCGCGGACTGAAGGCTGAAGACGAGACCGAGAAGCCGGCAACCCCGTCGCCGTTTATGCCGCCGCCCGTTTTCTTCGAGCACGAATCTCCGAAGCTCAGCGATTCGGCTGGATACGATTTTCCCAACACCGATTCCAATTATGCCGAAGACCGCAAACTGGTTGAGCTCTGTATCGTATGGAGCGTGCGCGACGCGCTCAAGGTCCAGACGATTCTTGATCGCCTGGGAATTCCATTTTTTATGGGACCACAGAAAGCCACGGGAGTAGCCGAGGTGACGTCGAATTTCGCCGATGGCATCGCCGTGCAAATCATGCAAATCGGTTTGCCTTGGGCGGGTCCGGCCATGCGGAACTACGAACCGGAAGACGACCCGAATCCAATACCGGACGAAGGGCTCGACGAACTTCCAGTCCGCTGTCCCAAATGCCATTCCACGGAAGTTATCTTCGAGGGCCATGCCTCTACGGCAGTTGCAACGGATGACTCTTCCCACCAGTACCAATGGACCTGCGATGCCTGCGGCCACCGATGGGAAGATGACGGCGTCGTCCGAGAGGAGTAGTCACCCCGCCTCGATTCCATCTCGCAAAAATTCCCGAGGGACACGGCTGTGGAATCCCATTCATGGCAAAGGGCGCGGTGGGTGGGTAGGTGCACCCGGCAGAAACGTGGAACCCATTATCGCAAACGGCTCGATAAACGGACCTGGATCAAAATCAAGAAAGTGCTACACCACTAGGAGCCGATGAAAGCGGTTACCTCCCCCAACAGCCTCCAAAACTTCAAAGACGAGATCACCGAAACGGTATGCGGATTCGTAGTAGTCCTTGCTTATCTTTTTGTCCATGAACCGTTCCACAAGTTCGTCTTCTGATGCATCGGTGCGAACAAGGAACTCCTCATATAGAGCCAGGAGTTCCTCTAGTTTTGAACGGGTATGAGCGACTTCTGATTGACGAGAAAGCCACTCGATGCGCTCGGTCGGAGTGAGAGTCACCATACTGGAGATGTTCTCGGGGCTGATGGTCTTGTTCCTCAAGAAGAGGACAAGCAAATATAGAAGCGCCGAGTAGCACGTCAGGAGACGGCTGTGTTTTAGTTTGTAGTTCTTTAATCGTCTCTTTGCTTTCTTTTCGGGCGGCGCACTCTGAGTACGAGCCTCGTAGTTGACACAGAACGTTCTCCACATCCGCAGGATGTCGTTGGCTAAGAAACCCGGCACAAATTCACCGGCGTGATCCGCATAGTCCTTGCAGTACGCTTCAACCACTCTGGGGATTACTTCGTGATAGATCTCTTTGCCTAGCAGCGGCCGGCTTTCGAGCAAGAGCAGCAGACGAGCGGTAAACGTGTTGTTGACATCATCTTCAGGTTTACCGAGGGTGCCAACTAATTCTTCAACCGTATAGTGTGTTAGGTACGCACCTTCGCCAGAGAAATCGGGTATGCGATGTTTTCTGGTGGCTCTGATCAGATCCGATTTGATGAGGATTTCGTTGAGACCACCCAGCGTGCGCTTGCCATCGATAGTCTTTCCCACGATGAAGAGGTCGAGGTCGCTGTGGCTATTCGCTTCGCCTCGCGAGAATGAGCCTGTCATATAAACACAGGCGGTCTCGGAACACTGCACTTCGGAATCGTTGAGATCGAGCCGAAGCTTGTTAATACGCTTGACGGTTTCGCTACGTCTGCGCTCCAGTACTTCTCCCATGGGTTCCCTCCCACTGAAAAACCCGGGCAAAAATTTCGGCTTGCTCTATGGCGTCTTCCAAAGCGTGATGCGTATGTCTACCCTGAGGGCGAAGGGAGGGAAGGAGTTTCGACTTGCCTGCCTCAGAGATCGGGACACCAGCTTTTACGGCGAACGCCGTCTTGATATCGAAGCAAAGTGAGTGATTAAAAGGCGAACCGTGCTTGGAGAACTTCGTGAAGTACCAATACAACCAGGACCAATCAAAGCTGAGCGGGTAGGCTACGAGAATGGGTTTACCCTGGCCGACAATTCCTTTGATCCATTCATCTGCTTGGGTCATTGCGGTCTCAGGTCGCTCACCGTGAATGAGGAGCCGGTCGCGATCAAGGCCGTTTACGCGGAGAGCTTCTATCTGGAAGTCGTCAGAGATGGGCCTAAGCTCACTGTAGAAACTCTGCCCATAATTCGGAGGAGGCGTGAATTGAACGCCATCGAAGGTTCCAGCAAACACGAGAGCAAACGAAAGAATCGAGAAAGGTCCGGGGATGGGTCCGTCGGTTTCGACATCCGCCGAAAAATAAACATCCAACCCGTGTTTCATCGTGCCGCTAGCCTTCTCGCTACTGCGTTCCCCTGTATTTGTCTCAATCTCAGGCCTTGCGGTGACTGCTGAATTCATTTTAGATGCTCGTTCACGTAGTGGGGATTATCTTGCAGAAGTATAGTCGAAGGACAGCAGGTCGCCGGACATCTTTTTTCCCTGGCCTTGTCATTTCAAGCGACGGAGAAAACTGCAGTAGCTTTGTCGAACGCCCCAGCTTCTCAATTCACACGTCCAGGTCTGGGCTCTATCGATTCGAAGCTTGCTGGTTGCTCAGGACGCTATTTTTCCCGGTTTGCATCGGAATCTCGGCCGAATGCTCTTTCATGAAGGCTTTAAGTTCCGAAGCCGCGATAGCTTCGCGAATCATAACCTGTGTTTTCTGATAGAACTCTCCCAATACCATCGCCGTGACCTTTGCTTCACTGAGTTGCTCAATTGTTCCGTCAGGCTTGCGTCTGGTCCCTACAATCAGCCCATACTCCTGATTTGCCAGGGCGTCGATGATTTGCTTAACCTCCGGCGGATAGAAATGATAGGTGAGAACTACGATCCCGACAACTTCATTGCTGTGTGAAACGAGAAGCGGGCCGCCAGAGTTACCGTGATTGAATGCGCCATTCACGACGATGTGCTTTACCGATTTACCGCTGGAACTGTCCACGCGGTACCCGGATACATAGCCAACGCTGAGTAGAGGGGAGGCTCCATTGTAGAGAAGGGGATATCCCCACGTTGAAACTGTCGTGCCGGGAACCGGGTTGTCCCTAACGGCGAGCTTCAACCCTCCTTGTTGGGGAGCCTTGGGTGTGAGTAGCGCAAGATCACGACTGGTGTCGCTGATTACCTTATCGAAATGAATGGCTTGGTTTTGTGCCGTGATCGCCAGTAGTGTTTCTTGGTTGCACGTGCCAACCACGTGAGCGTTTGTGACGATGACACCGGATTCAAGCAGAAATCCGGTTCCCGCACCAACTCCTGGGCAAACGACCAAATAAATAGCACCGAGCGATTTTCGTTGCTCCGGCCCAGCCGCGTCCAGGATTAGGGCTGAATCGACAGAAGTGGGAATTTGACTAGTCTGAGCAAAGAGCGGGCAGACACCGAGCGCAATCATCAAAAAACCCTTAACAATTCTTGCTGTCATTATTTTCATTGGCTCCCTTCATGATCGCTCGTGACGCGAACCAGAAATCGTAAGCGTTACCATGAGAATGCAGTCTGAATGCTTTCTTGCAAACGATTCTCCGAAAGAGAAGATACGGCATGAACTCAGGGTTCTAAACCTAGCCCTTCGGCGGGTAAGGATCGTTGCCGTAGCTGTTCTTGTCCCGGATCTGCCCGTGCCGATTGTGAATGACGTG